>Ga0316231_1002125_pt1 | contig 19655 bp, 19 predicted proteins | sample TBH18027metaG_FD_206002 | JGI IMG/M metagenome (GOLD analysis project Ga0316231, IMG submission 206002) | Freshwater microbial communities from Trout Bog Lake, Wisconsin, USA - TBH18027 | ecosystem: Environmental > Aquatic > Freshwater > Lake > Hypolimnion/Profundal zone | place: USA: Wisconsin...
GGCAAGCTGGATTATATGCTGCTCACGCACGGCCATTATGACCATATCGGCGATGCAGTTGAGATCGGCAAGGCAACGGGAGCGCTCGCGGTAGCCGTGTTCGAAATAGGCCAGTGGCTCGAAAAGAAAGGCCTCACCAATGTCGCGGATATGAATAAGGGCGGCACGTTTGCCCTGCCCGGCAGCTCCACAATCCGTGTTACGATGGTTCACGCCGACCACTCTTGCGGCATCTCGGACGGCGACCAGATCGTCTACGGCGGCGAGGCGGCCGGATATGTGGTCGAATTTGAAAACGGCCTCCGCCTCTACCATGCGGGAGACACTGCGGTATTTGGAGATATGCGAACGATCGCGGATCTGTACCAACCCGACATCGCCTTGCTGCCGATCGGCGACAGGTATGTCATGTCGCCCAGGGAAGCAGCGCTGGCTGCGAAGCTATTGAACGTCAAGACAGTGATTCCCATGCACTTCGGCACGTTCCCCATCCTGACCGGAACACCTCAGGAGTTCAAAAAGCTTCTCGATCCGGATATCGAACTTATCGTGCTGGCGCCGGGCGAATGCCTTGAATAACGCGATCTCGGTCACGAACCTGCGCAAGACGTACGTTTCCACGAAGAAAGCTCCGGGCGTTGCCGGGGCTGTGCGCGCCCTATTTACCCGCGAAAGAACAGAAGTCGCGGCGGTCAAGAACATCTCGTTCACGATCCCCGAAGGCCAACTGGTCGGATTTCTTGGCCCAAACGGGGCCGGAAAGACGACTACGCTCAAGATGCTTTCCGGGGTTCTTTTCCCCACGTCCGGCTCAGCAAGTGTGTTGGGCTACACGCCCTGGGAGCGCAAGAACGAGTATCTGAAGCAGATCTCGCTCGTCATGGGACAGAAGAATCAGCTCTGGTGGGACCTGCCAGCGATCGACTCGTTTCTGCTTCTCAAGGAAATTTACGAGGTTCCCGACAAAGAGTACAAGCAGCGTATAGACGAGCTTTGCACCCTGCTGGAAATCACGGCTCTGCTCAATACGCAGGTGCGCAAGCTGTCACTGGGAGAGCGTATGAAGTGCGAGTTGGTGGCGGCGCTCTTTTACAATCCGCGAGTCGTCTTTCTGGACGAACCCACGATCGGCCTGGATGTCGTCAGTCAGAAGAAGGTCCGCGAATTCTTGAAGCGGTACCAGCCGGAAACCGGCAGCACGATCATACTGACGTCGCACTACATGCAGGATATTCAAGATCTTTGCGAGCGCGTGATCATCATCGACCACGGAGAGATGATCTTCGACGACCCGCTTTCCGTGCTCGTGCAGCGCTACTCGGATGTCAAGCGCCTGTCACTCGTTTTCAACGAGCCCGTGGCGAAAGAAGATATTGCGTTCTACGGAACAGTGGTCGAATACTCCGACCTGCGCGCGGTGCTCGAAACATCGCGAGCGCAGGTCACAGCGGCCGCATCGCAAATCCTGGCCAAATTGCCGGTTGTCGATATTGCTATCGAAGATGTCGAGGCGGAGGAGATCATTCGTCAGATCTTCACCCGCCGTCAGACAGCCTAATCGACTTGCTCAAGCTCCGACGCCATGAAGTTTCTCAGGGCCTCGATGAGATTCTCGGCGGGCGTCAGTTCGGCGACCTTGTCTTTGCTAGCGATCGCGGGGCAGTCTTCGTGCGGCTCCCCGGCGCCGGCCAGGATCGCACCGATATCGGCCAGTCCACGGACATTCTGGTGCTGCACGCCGCCGCAAGCCTTGCATATGAACTCGGCATGGATTTCGATCTGAGCGCCGGGAACCATGGCGTTGATCGCAATAAATGTCACGCCTTCGATTTCGGTGCGAAGATCTTCCACCTCGTACTCTTGACCAAGAAGTTGAGTCAAGCTCTCACGAAACTGGTCAATCGCCTTGGCCTTCATCATCTTCAGGGTCTGCTCGCGAGCAACCTGCCGACTTTCGTATACTCTCTGAGCCTTCGCCTTCCAATTCAGCCTTTCACGAGGCGCAACGGGAGCTTCTTGTACTTCTACTGTCTCTTCTTCTTCTTCGCTCATTGGGATCTCCTTTGGGAATCGCAAAAATATACCGCATGTATTTTCCAATGCGGCATAGCCGATCACCTTCCACGGTTTGACCGATTTTGAAGATGTGCTCCTCGCGGCGACGGGACGGGCGCAATGCGATTGGACTGACCGATCAGTACGGCGCGCACAAGCGGCATCGGAACACTCCTCGTGTTCTCGAACCGGGCGTCGATCAGTACGACCGACTGCTGCTTTGCCGCAGGCAAGCTATAGTCGATCAGCACCGTTTGCAGAGGCGGATTGGCAGGCTTGCGGGTATCGACATACCAATCGCCGTTTACCGCCTGTTTGACGGGAAAGCCGGTACTGGTAACGGAAACAATCTTGGCGGCAGCCAACGACTTATTGGCGGAATTGCGAATGATAATGAAACCGGCCTGCGGGCCATTGATCTTCAACGCCGCCTCGAAGCCCGGCGCGCCAAGCTGAGGAACGCCGCTTAGCTCGAACCAGATCGACTTTGACTGCGGTGCGATGCTGTTAAGAGAATTGCAGAGGCAGACAACGTCGCCCGATTGCGTACTTGCCGCCGGGGGCGGCGTAGGCGCCGAGAGCACACCGAGCAAGGTGTCATTCGCGTTCCGCACAAGCACATCGACAAGCCCGATAAAGTCTTCCGGGGCTACGGTCGCGGCGCCGCCCGAAGGGATTGCCGTCAGGCCGGTGTCAATCTGAAGCGGATTCGGATTGGATTTGGATTGAGCGCTTCGACCAATGAGGCGGATTGAAACCGTCTTCGCGCCGCTGTTGCCGATCCAGTAACCCGGCCTGCCGCCCGTCCAAAATTCCTGAAGGTATAGCCCGGACGCCGCCAACCTATCAACCGCGGCGCCGCGCCCGTCCGCAACGGCGGCGCCCACGGCCAAAACCGCGACCAGCACAGAAAGACTCGCTGCAATCTTATTCATCGATCTACTCCCATCTGGATCGGATAGTCATCCGCGACCAAAGCTTCATATTCCGGCGCCAGCCGATAGGACCTGTTCTTGCGAGAAGGATCGTGTGGCAGCAAGAAACCCATCGAAACCCATGCGCGGCATAACGCGACAATCGTTCTTGGGCTCAAGCCAAGATGCGCCGCGATTTCAACGGTGGTAGCGGTTCCCTGAACTCGAAACAACAAGAGCAATCGTCTTTGTCGTGGATCCAATTGCCGTAGCAGAGAACTTTGATCCTCCGCGCCGCGCCGCGCCGACTTCACTGCCTGGCTTCTTACGGCGTCAAATGACACAGCCATTCCCGCGCAGAAGTACGCGACAAAGGCGGTGACATCGGCCTGTGCCCGTCCCATATAGTAATTGTGCGACGGCCCAACCGCGAGAGCCCGATAATAATCACCCAGGTTTTGAGCATAGTATTCTTCAAGATTATAGATGCCTTTGAGGCCATAGCCGCTCTTATGCAAGATAAGTGTCGTCAACAAACGCGCCGTGCGCCCGTTGCCATCGTAATAGGGGTGAACCGTCGCGTATTGATTATGCGCGAGCGCCGCGAGGATCGGAGCCGGAAGCTCGCCCTGCTGCATCTCGCCGGCAATCCAGGCAACGAGGTCAGCCATGAGACCGGGAACATCTCCGGCTTCAGGCGGCATATACACAATATCTCCGGAAACGCTGTCGCGGATGACATTCTGGCCATCTCGATAGGGTGTGGGGGAAACGCGCCCTTCCAGGACCAAACCATGTAGGCTTCGAATATCGTCTTCGGTGATCGGGCTCGTAAGCCTTGCAAGCTGCTCGGCTTGACCGAGGGCCTTGTAGTAGTTCTTGACTTCTCGCTCGTCCCGGTCTCGTCCGGGAAAACGAGCCCCGGCAAGTGCCTCTCTAACCTGCGCCTCCGAGAGCCGGTTGCCTTCGATCTGCGTGGAGTAATGGGTTGCCGCAAGGCGAGCCGTCTCGCGCAATGAGGCCAGCATGCCGACATCGATAGGCAGATCGTCGATGGCCTGCCGGGCTGCCTCAATGCTCATCAGCGCTCTGGTGATGCCTGGCGTGATGCGATAGTTCGGAGCAAACACAACACTATGTTACCACTTGCGCTGATAAATGTCACTTAAAACGCTGTTATTCTGCAGCGTGAGCGCCCCTCAGGCAAACATAACATTGCCGCGAGCTTCGGGATGCGGCATTGAAACCGAGATTTGAACGTCACACCCCAGTTCATTGAGAAAGCGCAGCAGCCGGTCGGTCGAAAAGCCATCGAGTCGTCCGCTTGTGATCGCCGAAACCTTGGGCTGGTCAAGGCCAAGAATATGGGCGGCAGCGGCCTGAGTAAGACCGCGCGCTTTGATGGCGCGCTTAATATGGATTGCCAACGCCGACTTCGCCATGAGCGTATCGGCATCCTTTAGTCCGAGATCGGCAAAGACGTTGCCGCTGCCCGGCGTGATCATGAAGTCCTCGGTGGATTCTGATTCGACCCGCTCCGATTCTGCCGCAATACAGATCATAAGATATCGAATAGTGTTCGTGGCGACTTGGGTGGCAAATCCGAATTGTCCTCTAATTGAACATTGAGAAATCGGGATAATGCCCGGCCAATTTCCTGAATTGCGGACAAGCCAAGTTGGTCTGTAGGATCAAGAATTGTGAAGGTCTCGGCGCGGAGGCCATGATAGTGCACTGTCAATTCGTAATACATGTGTTGGCCTTCTGGCCCCCCCACATAACAGCATCAATACAAAGACCGTCAATTGAACTTACGGGCAGTATTGACCGGCCATAATAAAGCGCAACATCATGCTCGCGATCAAACGAAATGGACGATTTTATCCTCTTGATGGTACGCCGCACGCGCGGAACGCCAGCGCACACTACCAAAGTTATAATCGCAATGCATATCAGAAAGTCGTTTTGAACTTTGGGCGGGTGGCCGACAATCAAGATTGGAAATACAACTCCGCAGAGAATCAGAGGCCCAACAGACAAGAGTATTAGCCCAACCTGCATCCAAGGACCAATCGATAGCGTCCAGGTGTTGCTGTCAACTCTCAGTTCATATCCGCCAATCTGTTTATTCATTGTTAGCTGATAATGCGGAGTTATCTGCAAATGGAATATTCAAGAATGTCGACAGTGAATTGGCAATTACTCGTAGCTCCGCTAATGGCAAAAGGTCATCGGTCGAGTTGAATGTTTGGTACGCCTCAGCAGTGGTGTCGCTATATGAAATTACCAAGTCATAAGCAAAACCGTCTCCAACCCTTTTTACAACGATTCCTATCCCCTCGATCGAGCTAGGGCGCTGCATGGTCTCTCCGAAAAACAATGCCGTATCGGTGCTGAGGTCAATTAAGAAACTCGAAGGTATTCTCTTCAGGGTCTTACCAATGTGCTTCAACCCGAACGCGATCAGCATTATTCCAATTGCGTACAATGCAATTGCGGAAGGTATGAAAATATAGAACTGTTGCTTCAAGACCCATAGGAGGAACAGCGTCGGTAGAACCAGTCCTAATGCGGCAAAGCAAATCATCGTTTCAAGATACTTACCGATAATCTCGTACCCGACAGACAAACGCCAAACATCGTTATTAACTGTCACACGGTAGTTACCGACTTTCGTTTGTAGCATGTGGCGCTCCCCGTACTTCCATGTTACTTATAAATTTCCGAAGGTTTCAAGTACTTGAACCTCGTCAGTCCCGCATGATGCCTACGTTTGCTCTTGGGCAAGCTTAGCTCGAAAGAAGAGCCAACTGGAATGGCGGCTATCCTGAACTGATTCGCAACTAATTCCTAGAGCACAGCTACCCAACAGCATCCCCCGAATTCCGAATGAGCTTAGCGTGCGCGTATCTGGCATTATTCATCGCCTGCGATAACGCTGGCGGATCAAGCAATAATTCAGCAAAACGGCGCTGGTCCACAATAATAAGGTCGTACAATCCGAACCATCTGCTCAATGGCTGCTCAAGACCATGCCGGCAACCGCTGCGCTTGCGAAGATCGCAAGGATGGGCACACGCTTCACCAGGCCTAGCGCGCAGGCTGCGACGGCAATTAGGACGCTGTCGGGGCGGATTCCAAAGCTGGCCAGAACATCTACCAGCACGACCACCGATACCCCCACGAGCGCGCAGGTCAGACCCCGCATGAACGCCACCGCAACGGGGTGATCGTGGATGTTTCCATAGGCGCGCCGGATCGCCAGGATCGTGAATGGCGGCAGGATAATTCCGAGCGCGGCCAGCAGGCTGCCGGTGAGCCCGCGCGTGAGGTAGCCGAGGCTGACAGTCCATAAACCGTTGGGGCCGGGCGCAATTTGCCCGATAGCAAGCGCCTTGGCAAACTGACCGCCGGTTGCGATGTGGGCGCGGGTTAACTCGGCATGCAGGATCGGCAAGTTGCCTGTACCGCCGGTCGATAGCAGCGACGCCTTGAGGAACGTCCAGAAATAAGTCAGGTCGGTCATTGCGGCTCCCGCTGACTTGCAAACCTTATGGCGGCCTCGCAGGCCCCGATGAAGCCTCCCGCCACCAGGATGGGAATAACGGCGCTCGCGAAAAGCTGCTCTGCCACGACTGCGGCAATCAGGATTGCGATGCAACAAGCAAGCGGGGCCGGCCCCTCCTTGCGCGCCGCTTCGGTCACCGGCGCCAGCATTTGCATTCCAAGCGCGATGCCTATGCCGACCGATGCCGGAATAATACCGCGTATCGCGGCACGCACCCACGGTACATTCTCGACATATTTGTAGAGGGCCGTAAATAGAATGGTCGCGGCAACGCTGGGGATGAGCAACCCGGCAAGCGAGACAACAATACCCCGCGCACCCCTGAGGCGGCGGCCGATCAGGATTGTCATGGCAAACAGGTTGATCCCCGGAGCAATTTGAACAAGTCCCCAATCGCGAGAGAATTCGATAGGAGTGATCAAGCCGCTCGCATCGACGAATGCCTTGCGAATCAGCGCCAGAGTGGCCGAACCTCCGCCGAATGACTGAAGGCCTATGGTCAGCCAGATGCGAAACAGCGCGAACGATGAGGGAGGCAAAGGGATATCTGTAGCCGACGCCTCGGTGATGCGCAATCCCGGATTCATAAGGTCGTTTCTACTGATTGGCCCTCAGTTGTTATCTGGGATATCTGTTCGAGGCATTCCGTTGCGGATTTGCACCAGGCGGCGCAAGCCATGTCGTTCTTAGGATTGACCACACACTTGCCGCATTGAGGGCAGGCGCGCTTCAAGTCGTCCTTGAAATATTCGACTTGAAAGCCGCAATGCGGACATGACACCTCGTAGATGTCGTTTACAGTCCAATTCCGCGTGTCCTGACCCGGGCATTTTCGCGTTGTCAATTTCCTTATTCTCCTGCTGCACCATTATACCGTTTCAATTGATGCAGGTCTTTGCTCATCGGATCGCGAACATTGCAATTCGATGAGCCTCTTGATTCATTATGATCGCGCGCGATGTAGCCGCGGATACGTTTTCGCCGCCCTTATCACGCTCGTACTCTGTGTTCGGCCTGCGAACGCCGGCCCCTCATCAGGCAGCGTAGTAGTGGGCGATGCCAGGTTCACGGTGATTACGCGCAATTTGATCCGCATGGAATTTGCTCCCGGCGGACAATTTGTCGACGCCCAATCGATTTTTGCCGTCAATAGGTCCGCACGCTATTCTCAATTCAAGGTCGCCACCAGCGCAAACTCCACAACGATTGACACGGGCTCGATAAGATTGACTTACACGCCCGACGGCAAACCATTCGGCCCCGCTAATCTTTCAGCCGACATCGTAGCCGCCGGCCAAGAGGCGACTCACTGGACTCCCGGAACATCCGACTCCCAGAACCTTGGGGGAACTATCCGCACGCTCGACGGTGTGAAGGGGCCGGTTGGTCTGGGCCAGGGCATCATTTCGCGCAGCGGCTGGGCGCTTATTGACGATTCCCGTTCGCCCCTCCTGACTGCCGATTGGGTGCAGTCGCGACCTAACCAGGCCAATATCGACTGGTACCTATTCGGTTACGGCCTCGATTTTCATTCGGCGCTAACGTCGTACACATCGATTTCGGGCTTCGTTCCGCTGCCTCGCCGCTATACGCTCGGCGCCTGGTACTCGCGCTACTGGCCTTACTCGTCTGCAGATTACCGGCAAATAGTAGACGAGTTCTCCGCGCACGACTTCCCGCTTGACAACATAGTGCTCGACATGGACTGGCACAAGGACGGCTGGACTGGCTGGTCGTGGAACAGAGTGCTGCTGCCCGACGCCGAGGATTTGCTGAAGTGGTTTCACGACCAGGGATTGCGCGTCACCGTCAATCTTCACCCGGCCGACGGTGTGGCGCCACACGAGGATCAGTACGAGGCTTTCATGAAGGCGCTGGGCCAGGATCCCGCCTCGAAGAAAACGATACCATTTGACGCCGGCTGCAAACCATATATGGACGCCTTGACGTCGACTGTGCTTGATCCGTTGACCAAAGAGGGTGTCGACTTCTGGTGGCTGGATTGGCAGCAATATGCCAACACGCGCAGTGTGCCGGATTTGACAAACCTGTTCTGGCTCAACACACTGCTGTCGCAGCAGACGTCGCAGGACAACTTGCGAGGGCAATCGTTCAGTCGTTGGGGAGGGTTCGGCGACCAGCGGCATCCAATTCACTTTTCCGGAGACGCCAATACCGGCTTTCCAATGCTTGCGTTCGAGCCGGTATTCACCGCGGCTGCCGGGAATGTGGGCTGTTTCTTCTGGTCCAACGATATCGGCGGACACATGGGAGGGCGCAACGAGGAATCGTATGCACGCTGGTGCCAATTCGGCGCGACAAGCCCGGTTCTGCGCTCGCACTCAACCCGCAGCAAGGAGATGGATCGGCGTCCCTGGACCTATTCCAAGTGGGCCGAGGATTCGATGCGAACCAGCTTCCATCTGCGCTCGGAGCTGTTCCCGTACATCTACACGAGCGCCCAGGAGGCCTGCTCGCGCACGACTCCGCTTGACCGGCCGCTCTACATCGATTACCCGACTGTCGAGAGCTCGTATCACAATGCCCAGGAGTATCTACTGGGCGACAACCTGCTCGCGGCGCCGGTCGCCACGGCAGGGGTAGGCGCCGGCCATGTGGCCGCGCAAACGGTATGGCTTCCGCCGGGTTCGACCTGGTTTAATTGGTTTACGGGGGAGCGGATCGAAGGGGGCTCGGATGTACTGACAACGTCGGACATCGATGAGTTCCCGCTCTATGCCCGCGGCGGAGTGCCGATTCCAATGCAACCGTACACTCAGCGGATGGCGACTGCTCCTCTGCGCGTATTAGTGCTGCGCTGCTACCCAGGCGATGACGGCGCCACAGGCCGTTCCTATCTCTATGAAGACGATGGCGTCACTCGCGCTTACCAGAAGGGCGAGGCGGCATACACGAGCTTGAGCTATCTGTACCATGCAGGCGGTGTCACGATTACGATGGACCCGGCAAAAGGCGCTTATGCCGGTCAGCCGGGCCAGCGCGCGTATCGAATCGTTCTGCCGGATACGCGCAAGCCGGTCAGCGTCCGGGCCAACGGCACCCCGGCATCTTGGACCTACGATTCCGCCACGTTCACGACCACTATCGACATCCCGGCCGTGTCCATCCGAAAGCGGATCGTGGTCACAGTGGATGCCACTGGGGACGGCTGGACAACGATGCGGCAGATTTCGATTGCGCGTCGGTTAGCCGCCATCATGGGGCATCCGGTAACCGATTACACTCTTGGGAACGTCTTGCGCTCAGCGGACTACGCCGCGCTCGACGCCTCGAGCCAACAAGCCGTGCTGGCGACATTTGGGCTCGGTCAGGATTTGCACAACGACGGCGCTATTATGTACAAGGGTGCACTCAATCGCCATGCTTATGTCCCGGCCGGTTTGGTCGACGGCGACCGCCTGAGCGTCGACCTCGACGGCTCTAAAGACTCAATTCCGCCGTACTACCTAACCGGCCGGTTCGCCTTGCCATCGTTTGTCGGAGTCGCCCATATGCGCGGTGCCGCTCAGGGCGCAAAGTTCGATGTGGCTTACTCATCGTTCCCTCTTGACGAATCCGACCTTGCGCGGTCTGCCAAAATCACTGTCAGTTCGTCTCAAAAAGGATACTATTCTACGGGGCTCAACGATGGCGTTCTGGGTGGATATCCGTCGGACAACTCCGCTGAGTGGGCAAGCGATGGCCAAAAAGCGGGAGCATGGGCCAGACTCGATTGGAAGTCCGCGCAGACCATCGACCTGATCGCGATTTTCGATCGCCCCAACTTGATCGATCAGGTCACATCGGGAGAGGTCGAGTTCAGCGATGGATCGAAGATGACGTTCGGGGAACTGCCCAACGATGGGCAGACTCCGCTTGTATTGAGATTTCCATCAAAAACCGTAACGTGGTTCAAAGTAATTGTCACCAGCGTGCTGGCGGGCACGCAAAACGCTGGTTTTTCGGAAATAGCCGCCTACAACACTCGGAAGAGTTGAAAGTTGATAGTGAAGAGGGCAATGCGGAACTATTAACTTTCAACTTTTAACTTTCAACTAAAAATGAAGGAGCCTGACGCGCAGACGCGCTCAGATTAGGGGGAAATATGCCTCACGCACATTTGGGAGTAATCGATTACGCGCTGCTGCTTATCTACATCGGCTTCGTGCTCGGGATAGGCGCGATGTTGAAAAGGCGTGTCAAAACGAGCGCCGATTTCTTCTTGTCGGGTCGATCGATCCCTGCATGGATTACAGGTCTCGCGTTTCTATCCGCAAACCTCGGAGCCCAAGAGGTAATCGGCATGGGAGCTTCCGGCGCCAAGTACGGCATTGCGACAGCCCATTTCTACTGGGTCGGCGCCATTCCTGCGATGGTCTTTGTGGGCGTCTTCATGATGCCGTTCTACTACGGCTCAAAGGCCCGGTCCGTGCCCGAGTACCTGAAGCTGCGCTACGACGAAAAGACGCGCGGGTTCAATGCAATCTCGTTTGCGGTAATGACTCTCTTCTCGTCGGGGATTTCACTGTACGCCATGGCGAAGCTTCTGGGCTTGCTGCTCGGATGGGATTTCTCGCTGAGTATGGCGGTTGCCGCGGGTATCGTCCTGGCATACATCTTCCTCGGCGGGCTGACATCGGCGATTTACAACGAGGTGCTGCAATTCTTCCTGATCGTCTTTGGCTTTCTGCCACTGGTACTTCTGGGTCTTAAGAACGTCGGCGGCTGGGACGGCCTGGTGGAAAAGCTTCGGGAACCTGCCATTCAAAACCACTTCGCGCCGGGGGCATATACGCACGCATGGTTGGGGATGGGCGGATCGAACAACCCGATGGGCGTCGACTGGATGAGCATGGTCATGGGCCTGGGCTTCGTGTTGTCGTTCGGCTATTGGTGCACTGACTTTCTGGTGGTTCAGCGAGCCATGGCGGCCAACTCGATGTCCGCGGCGCGGCGGACACCGTTGATCGCCTCCGTGCCCAAAATGCTGTTTCCATTCCTGGTGATCTTTCCGGGCATGATCGCAATGGCGCTCACGGCGCATGGGCAGGCGACCGGATTTTCTCTTCCTCACAAGCCTGATGGAACGTACGACTACGATATGGCCGCTCCGTACATGCTGGTTCACTATTTCCCGACGGGAATGCTGGGCCTGGGCATGACGGCCCTGCTGGCATCGTTTATGTCCGGCATGGCAGGCAATGTCACCGCTTTCAACACGGTCTTTACGGTCGACATCTACGAATCGTATATTCGGCCAGGCCAGACCGATAGCCATTACTTAACAGTTGGCAAACTCGCAACAGTCGGAGGCATCCTGGCCAGTATCATGACCGCGCTAATGGCGGCCAACTTCAATAATATCATGGACATGCTGCAGCTTGTGTTCGCATTCGTGAACGCGCCGCTGTTTGCTACGTTCCTGCTAGGCATGTTCTGGAAGCGGACCACGGGCCATGGAGCGTTTGCAGGACTGATGTCCGGCACGATCGCGGCGGCGATCCATCACGGACTGACGCAGCCCATCGGCGAGATCAATCCGGTCAAGGGCGGCTGGCTTGGCACAGTGCTCCACCACTATCCCAGCGATATGGCACAGAACTTCTGGACTGCGATCATCGCATGGACTGTCTGCTTCGCGGTGACGATCGCCGTGTCGCTGATAACCAAGCGCACAAAGACCGATGAAGACCTGACCGGTCTGGTCTATTCTCTAACACCCAAGGTCAAAGACACCGAACTGACCTGGTACAAGAGGCCGGAAGTACTTGGAGCAGTCGTATTGATTGCCGCCTTGGTACTTAACATCATATTCAGATAGGAGAATATCGACATGGATTTACGACTACCGATTGGATCTCTTTTCGGGATCTTCGGATTGATATTGACGATCTATGGGCTCGTAGGGCCTAAAGACATTTACGAACAATCGCTCGGGATAAATATCAATTTGATCTGGGGCTCTGTGATGCTTGTTTTCGGGATCGTGTTCGTCGTGTTTGCGTTGCGGGCACGAGTTCACGCGCCGTCGGAATAGAGGAATAATATGCCGCACGCACATTTGGGAACAGTCGACTACGCGCTGCTTGCCATCTATCTGCTCTTCGTCGTCGGGATAGGCGCCGCGCTTAAGAGGCGTGTCAAAACCAGTGCCGATTTCTTCCTGTCTGGTCGATCGATTCCGGCGTGGATTACCGGTCTGGCTTTTCTCTCCGCGAACCTTGGAGCGCAAGAGGTTATCGGCATGGGCGCTTCTGGGGCAAAGTATGGCATTCAGACCGCCCACTTTTACTGGGGAGCCATTCCGGCAATGGTATTCGTGGGCGTGTTTATGATGCCGTTCTACTACGGCTCGAAAGCCCGATCCGTTCCTGAGTACCTCAAGCTGCGATACGACGAAAAGACGCGCGGGTTCAATGCCATTTCGTTCGCAACCATGACTCTCTTTTCGTCCGGGATCTCGCTCTATGCCATGGCGCGGCTTCTGGGCCTGCTGCTGGGGTGGGATTTCCCTCTGAGCATCGTGGTTTCAGCCGGGATCGTGCTGGCATATATCTTCCTCGGCGGACTGACCTCTGCGATCTACAATGAGGTCCTGCAGTTCTTTCTGATTGTCTTCGGCTTCTTTCCGCTTGTGATGCTCGGGCTCAAGAACGTCGGCGGATGGGCGGGCGTTGTCGAAAAGCTGCGCGAACCGGCCATTCACAATCACTTTGCTCCAGGAGCGTACACACACGCCTGGCTGGGGATGGGCGGATCGAACAACCCGATGGGTGTCGACTGGTTCAGCATGGCCATGGGGCTGTACTTTGTCCTGGCCTTCGGCTACTGGTGCACAGATTTTCTGGTGGTGCAGCGAGCCATGGCGGCTGATTCGATGTCGGCAGCGCGGCGCACGCCGCTGATTGCATCGGTGCCAAAGATGCTGTTTCCGTTCCTGGTGATTTTGCCCGGCATGATCGCCATGGCGCTGACTGCTCACGCCCAGACCAGCGGTTTCTCACTTCCGCTTCAGAAGGATGGCACCTACGATTACAACATGGCGGCGCCGCTGATGCTCGTTCACTATTTCCCGACAGGGATGCTAGGCCTGGGCATGACCGCCCTTCTGGCATCGTTCATGTCCGGCATGGCGGGCAACGTCACCGCGTTCAATACCGTCTTCACGGTGGATATCTACGAATCCTATATTCGGCCGCGCCAATCAGACCACCACTACCTGATCGTCGGCAAAGTCGCAACGGTCGGCGGCATACTGGCGAGCATCCTGACAGCACTGCTCACGGCGAATTTCAATAACATCATGGACATGCTGCAGCTCGTGTTTGCGTTCGTGAACGCGCCGCTGTTCGCCACGTTCCTGCTTGGCATGTTCTGGAAGCGGACCACAGGCCACGGAGCGTTTGCCGGCCTCATGTCTGGAACGCTGGCGGCAGCGATCCATCACGGCTTGACACAGCCCATCGGGGAGATGAACCCGATCAAAGGCGGTTGGCTGGGCGCCGTGCTGCACCAATATCCCAGCGACATGGCCCAAAACTTCTGGACCGCCATCGTCGCGTGGACGGTCTGTTTCGTGGTTACAATCGTTGTATCTCTGCTTACCAAACGCACTAAGACCGACGAAGAGCTTGGCGGCCTAGTCTATTCACTGACGCCAAAGATCGCAGACCCCGAGCGCACCTGGTACAAGCGGCCGGAAGTGCTTGGAGTGGTCGTCTTGATTGCCACATTGATACTCAGTATCATCTTTAGATAAGTTCGACTGACACAAGGAGTGAAAGGGATGAGCATCGTCGGCACCGGTACCGATCTTGTTGAGGCGTGCCGCTTTCGCGAAGAAAATGTCTCCCAGAGGCTACTCGTCCGCGTTTTCACGGAGGCCGAGCTGTCTTATTGCCGGCGCATGCGCTTTCCCGAACTGCATCTAGCCGCTCGCTTCGCCGTCAAGGAAGCCACGGTAAAAGCGCTCGCCTCGGCCGTTCCCGGTTTGCTTGTGAGTCAGGTGGAAGTGGTCCGATCCGCGCATGGAAATCCAGGTGTGCGCCTGGTACAGGGCCGTTGCTCGCCGGCGCCGCCACGCCTACCCGACGACCTGGTGCTCCACGTCAGCATTTCGCACGCAGGATGGTATGCGTTGGCGAATGTGATAGCGGAGCAGTTGGACGGACGCCAGATCGGTTAGTCGTCGTCAAGCATGACGCGCTTCTGGACTTCCTCGCATGTCGTCAAGCCCTGCATGACCTTTACCGCAGCATCCCGGCGCATGGAAATCATCGGATTCGAGCCCATCGTCGTGGCAGTCTGACGGATCTTCGTGGACGTGGCGCGCTCAAGGGTCAGGGCGCGAATGAATTCGTCCATGACCATGATCTCCTGCACGCTGCATCGACCTGAAAAGCCGGAGCCGTTACACTGATCGCAGCCGGAGCCCATTCGGAAGTGGGCCTCCTCGACTTCCGAGCTTGTCGGGTCGAGACCCAGAAGGCCGAGTTCCTCGATGGTGGGCGTATAGGGAGCTGCGCAATGGTTGCAGATCTTGCGGACAAGGCGTTGCGCCATCACGCCTATGACCGACGAAGCGATTAAGAACGGGTCCATGCCCATATTAAGCAAGCGAGTTACCGCCGCCGAAGCTTCGTTACAGTGCAAAGTGCTGAACACGAGGTGACCGGTCAATGCGGCGCGAAACGCGATTTCGGCGGTCTCGGGGTCGCGGACCTCACCGACATAGATCACATCGGGGTCCTGGCGCAAGATCGCGCGAAGCTGCTTGGAGAACGTTAGTCCCGCCTTCTCATTGGTATTCGATTGGCGAATGCCCACAAGCTCGTACTCGATCGGATCCTCAACGGTGATGATATTGATATCCGACGACTGGATCGCGTGGATGGCAGCATACAGCGTGGTCGTCTTACCTGAGCCTGTTGGACCTGTGGCAAGAAAGAACCCATGCGGTCTCTTTATGAGATTCCTTAGAGTCTTGATGTTGCGATCCCCAAATCCCAAATGGTCGATATCCAGTCGCATGCTGGTTCGATCGAGAATCCGGAGCACGACCGCTTCGCCGTACTGTGTTGGCAGGGATGAAACGCGCATGTCGACGCTCCGCCCCGCGGTTCTCACTGTAATTCGTCCATCCTGTGGGACGCGGCGCTCAGCGATGTTCATGTCGGCCATGACTTTCAGACGCGACGTGCAGGCGTTGGCAAAGCCCTTGGGCACACGATCCCACTCGATCAACGTACCGTCGATGCGATACTTGATGATGATCCCTTCCCGCTGGGGCTCGAAATGGATATCACTGGCCCGATGGTGAATAGCATCGGCAATCAGCTTATAGACCATCTGGATAATAGCAGGCTGATCGACTGAAAACTCGGCGATGTCGACGTTTTCGTCGTCATTGCGACTGGTCTTTTGCCCGGCGAATGCAATTTCAGGATTGACTGCCGCGCTCAGCACATCGGACGCTCGGCGATCGATAAACGCCGGCCTCGATCTGCGTGGATCGACGACGGCCGGAACGGCGCTAACCTGTTTGTTGGGATGTTCGTTTGCCATATTTGAACTACTTTGTTTATCTGCGTAATAGCGCTTGACTGCGCTTTGTACCGCTTTGCTCTCACCAATATACGCATCCAACCTCAGCGTTTGATCCGTTATGCGAGCTTTGCAGAGATCGAACAGGCTCTTCGTCCAGTGCGAGGCGACCACCCGCAGAGCGTGGCCATCCTTGGAATACCCTATTGGCAGCACATTATATGTTTTTGCGCAGTCCGAAGGAATCAGGGCCAATATTTCGGCTGGAATACTTGACGAGGGGCCAAAGTTATCCTGGCTGGCGAATCCGACGCCGATTTGTGCGGCCCTTGCTCGCGCGAGACTTCCCGCATCGACATAACCCAACTTCGTGAGAACTGTCACAATATCGAGTTTGGATTCGATCCCGCTTTGCATCCGCTGCGCTGCGTGGTCGAACTGTTGCTGTGTAATCGCTCCCTGCTCGACAAGAATGTCCACCAGGCGACGCTTAGGCGTTGTCATCGGATGCCATATTCAATGTTCTTAGATACGCCTATCCTAGCTAAACCTTCACGCGAAATTCCGCAGGTTAGCAAAGCGTGACGATCCACATTATTATATCATACTCCGCCATTGCTCGATATCAGACCTGTTAAGACGCAAACTATTTGATCCTGTGGTATCGTATCCAATGTAATCTTGAGGCTTGCCCCAATTGGCAATCCTCGATGGAAGGACCAAGATACCCGATGTCAATTAACCACTTCCGGCGCATGGCAAGCACGCTCGCACTTCTGATGCTCATTACCGTGAGCCTCGTAAACGCCGCGCCTAACGCGCCGCTGATGATGCCGCAAGGCGCACAAGCGCCTCAGGACCCATACAACCTTACTCCGGCCCAGAAGGATAAACTGAAAGTCATCAAGACGACAATTCAACAGCAGGTTGATACTGTTCAGGGCACCGCTTCGCTTAGCCGCAACGACAAGGCCAACAAGATTGTCGCGCTTTTGGACAGCCTCGATCGGCAAGAGCGCTCGATCTTGGACCCCATGCAAGCTAAACTTTTCGATCAGGATAGGGCCAAGCAAAGCGCGGCCGACCCGCTGCACCTAACAGTTCTGCAGAAGGTCCAAATGCATCTGATCCAGTCAGATATGGCTCGCCAGGCGAAAGTTATTGCCTTAAACTCCCATATGAGCGTCGACGCTCGGGCCGCATCGCTCGAAAAGATCATGACCGCCAACAAGAACGCAGAAAAGGCGCTGCTCAGTCCCGCGCAGTTGAAGGCCGTCAACGCAAACGAGAATAGCCGGCAGGCGAAAGATCCCTTGCATCTGACAATCCGCCAGCAGATCAAACGGGACATTATCTTTCAAGATGCCATGAGGCAGGCGGGCGCGATTTATGAGAACAAGACATTGACGAAACCCCAGATACAGGCGAAGGTCGCCGCTCTTGGGAAATCGATGCAGAAAGACCAGGATGCGGTTCTGACTCCCGGGCAACGGGCAGAAGAGGCCAAGCAGATCGCACAGCATAAACCAAATCAGTAACGAGGCAGCGGAAGATCGAGATCATGAGAAATGAAACAAGAGTCCTGATAGTCGGCTCCGGCCCGGCGGGGCTGACTGCTGCCATCTACGCAGCCAGGGCAAACCTTGCGCCAATCGTCATCGAAGGCGGCCCGCCCAATTTGCCGGGCGGGCAACTGATGATCACCAGCGATGTCGAGAACTATCCCGGTTTTGCCAGTGGGATCATGGGACCGGATTTGATGATGGCAATGCGTGAGCAAGCGGAGCGTGTCGGCACCGAGTTCGTAACCGAAAACGTAGTTAAGGTCGAGATCAGCCGCCGTCCGTTTGAGGTATTAACCGATACCGACAGGAAGCTGACAGGCGACACATTAATCATTGCGACAGGCGCGAGCGCTAAGTGGCTCGGCATTTCGGAAGAAACGGCGCTGTATGGCAAAGGGGTTTCCGCTTGTGCGACCTGCGACGGCTTTTTCTTTCGGGGCAAGGATGTCGTTGTTGTCGGCGGCGGAGACACAGCGATGGAAGAGGCCAACTACCTGACGCGAATGGTCAAGTCGGTTACTGTCATTCATCGGCGTGATCAGCTCCGAGCGTCGGTAATCATGCAAAAGCGAGCCTTTGAAAACGAGAAGATCCGATTTATCTGGGATTCGGCTGTGACGTCCATACACGATGTATCGATGGGCAAGGTGAATGCAGTGGGCGTTACAAACCTCAAGACAGGCGCAATGCAGCACGTACCGACAGACGGCGTCTTCATTGCGATCGGTCACAAGCCGAACACGGACCTGTTCGCCGGTCAACTGGAAACGGATTCCGGCGGCTACATCCTGACCAAACCGGGCACGCCGCTTACCAGTGTTCCTGGTGTTTTCGCCGCCGGCGATGTGCAGGACACGGTCTACAAGCAAGCGGTCACCGCCGCGGGATCGGGTTGCATGGCCGCGATCAGCGCCGAGCGGTTTCTTGAAGAGCACGGTCACTGACCATTATTGCGGCGTTTCGGAGTATCATAATTGGGCGCCTGGCGCCTAAGTGCGTCCGGGCGATCAATTGCTTAGCGTTAACCAAATAGGTGTAATAATGTCCGACAAAGATAAAGTTTTCGAGGATCTGTTGATTCTCTCGCGCCATCTGGGCGATTCCGCTCACGATTGGGCAGTGCTGGGAGAAGGCAACACATCCGCGAAAATTGACGACGAAACGTTCTTGGTCAAGGCCAGCGGATCGATGCTGGCGACCCTGACGCGAGATCAGGTCTGTCAAGCGCGGTTCGCTCCGCTACTCGAAGCCCTGGATTCCGACCAGACCTACTCGGATTCCGAAGTCAAAGATCTCCTGCTTGGCTCGGTGGTCGGCGGCGACGGTCGTATGCCGTCCGTCGAAACTCTCTTTCACGCATACTTGCTCTCGCTACCCGATGTCGCATTCATCGGACACACTCATGTAACCACTATCAACGGCATTCTTTGCTCGGAGGCCGGGTGGAAATTGATGCAGAATGGCGGCCGCATGTTTCCCGACGAGATAGTCGTTTGCGGCGTCGCGCCTTGTTGCGTGCCGTATGTCGATCCCGGCTTGCCGCTCGCGCGAGAGGTGCGATCTCAGACGGAAGCGTTCATCGACAAGTACGGAACCTACCCCAAGACGATCTATATGCAGAACCATGGCTTCATTGCCCTCGGCAAGTCGGCAAAGGAGATCGAGGCGGTTCACATGATGGCAGACAAGTCTGCCCGCGTATTGTTGGGCACGATGAACTTCGGGGGGCCAAAGTGGTTCTCCGAGGAAACGGTCCGCCGAATCGCGACGCGGCCCGATGAACACTATCGCCAACGCGCAATCGGCTTCAATGTCGACCACAAAGCCTGATTTTTTAACCCATAAGGATGAACTTCAATGACCGATGTAATAGAACAATACCGCTCGGGCGCAAAGCCTGCTCCAGATAAGTATTACCGCTGGCATTTGCGCGGCGCTGGATTGGATGCGCTCTCCGAAGAGCAGGTCGATTTACCCGAAATTGCCGCCGACGAACTGGTCGTCAGACAC
>Ga0316231_1002128_pt1 | contig 19650 bp, 14 predicted proteins | sample TBH18027metaG_FD_206002 | JGI IMG/M metagenome (GOLD analysis project Ga0316231, IMG submission 206002) | Freshwater microbial communities from Trout Bog Lake, Wisconsin, USA - TBH18027 | ecosystem: Environmental > Aquatic > Freshwater > Lake > Hypolimnion/Profundal zone | place: USA: Wisconsin...
GGCCTCTCCACAACAAGATCGTGCTGCGTGGTGTGCGCCCGCATGATCTCAACCACGTTGTCCAGATGGCGAACCGCGTCAAACCGCTCGATCTGCAGCGAAAGCGGCCTGCCCGCCTCGATGCGGGTGACATCCAGTAGCTCGCCGATCATGCGCAAGAGCCGGTCCGCCTCCGAGTGAATGATCTTGTAGATCTCGTTTCTGTCCGATTCAGAAAACGCAGGATCGGCCTCCAGCGTCTGTATGAACCCGCGTATCGATGTGAGCGGGCTCCTGAGTTCGTGCGAGACGAACGAGTAAAACTCCGCCCGAACGCTTTCGGCGGACTTGAGGCTCTCCGCCATGCCGTTCACTTCCTGGGCCAACTCGTGCATCTCATCCACACCCGACCCGGGAAGGTGAACACGGTAATCGAACTCGCCCTGGCCGATCGCTCTTAGCGCCTTCTCGACATGAGTCATCGGCGCCGATATGTCGCGGGCTACAAAGTATCCGATGATCGCGCTCATTACGATAACGACGACCAATGTGATGATGACGGGCTGATCCGCATGATCGATGATGTCCTTAATCTGAGCGGCGTGCATTCCGTTGCCTATCGAGAACACCAGGCCCAGGAACAGTACAACCACAAGCTGCGCTATGAACATGGATAGGACCGCGAATGCGATCACCAGGCGGTCGATTACGCGAATCCGAAAGCAAATGCCGGCCATCGCGAGCGATACCAGAGTGAGCCCCAGATCGGACAGTCCGATGGACGAGATCGGCATTGCCAGCGCCGACCGGCTCGTAAGCGACGTCACCGGGGTCAGGCGGACATTGAGAATTTCTCCCACCACCACGGCAACGCAACCGAAAATCACCCACGGCGACACGCGAACTCTCTTGGGAAGCAGCGATATGATCGCAACGTAGGCGACATACCTTGCGATCGTTAACGCATCCAGGTGGATGCCGACATCTCCCTGATACAATGCACCCAGCATCGCGGCGAAAGCCAGGGCGGAGAATGCGATGGCGCGAACGAAATGCCCCCACCCGCCCACCCATCTGGGCGAGTTCCTCTTTGGTCCTGCCACATTCGGATCCACCCAGGCCCTGGCGCACAAATAGGCGACCGCACCGGTCAGGGCGAACTGGTAAAACTGCAGCAGATAGAAGAGAATCCGAATAACGAGCAAGGTTACCTCGATGCGTCGACTACTTCAATGATGCCAGCATCGCGGCAAACTGAGCCGGATTAATGTCAGTTCCTGGATTTCCGGTCAATGCCGGCGCCCCCTTGCCGCTAACAGCAACACCCTGCTGTACATCGGCATCAGACGGTGACTGCCTCTGGTCTGGCGGAATATCGACGCAAACGACACGAACGCATCGTCCCGGCAGGGCAGCCCACCGCTGCGCGTCGGTCAAGATCTGCTTCAAACCGCTTTGATCTTTGAGAAGATCAGGGGTCCACGAATACCCGATCGAAACAGTCTCGGGCGATCCGGGCTTGCCGAACGTCTCCTCGTCCACCGGTCCTGTCTTATCGGCACTGCTTGCATATGGGCTGGCGGCCGCCGGCGGCCGCTTAGGAGCTTGCGCAGGTTTTTGCGGCGGCCGCTGCTGCTGCGTCTGGCCAGTGTCCTTGTCTGTCGCCGTATTGAGCTGGTAGTTGAGCCCGAGGCCGCCGGCAATTAGTACGATTACTATGATGGGGGTTAATAGTTTTTTCATATATTTTTTTGAGACTTTCGCTCTCGCCGGCCAGGGGTTAGGTTTCCGAAGCGCGCAAGCGAAAGCCCTATCCTTCTTCCTCCATTGACATTTTATTCCATTCCTCTTCGGTTAGTACAGGGATACCAAGAGCGCGCGCCTTTTCCAGCTTTGAGCCCGCGTTGTCGCCGGCGACGACGAAACTCGTCAGCTTGGAAACACTTCCCGAGGCGCGTCCTCCAAGCGCACGCACGCGCGCCTCCGCCTCTTCTCGGGAGCCAGACGAAAGCGCGCCTGTAAATACAAACGATTTGCCGGCGAGTTTGTTCGATACGATCTCATTTTGGCTCGACGGCTTCACTCCTGCGGCGTCAAGCTTTGCCAACAACTCCTCGGTTTCCGGCGACGAAAAATAGGCGACGACACTTTCAGCCGTGGTCAATCCTATCTCGTATACACTGCTCAGTTCGGCGACAGTTGCACCTTTGAGCCCCTGAATGCTTCTGAACGTGCCCGCAAGGACATCGGCGACATGTTCGCCGACGTGGCGAATCCCCAGCGCGAAGATCAGGCGGCCAAGGGGTCTCGTTTTACTGGCTTCAATTGCATTGATCAGATTATCCGCCAGCTTGTCGCCCATTCTGTCCAGCGGCAAGAGATTTTCCCTGGTTAAAGAATATATATCGCCGCTGTCCTTTACGAGCCCGCTGTCCAGAAGCTGCAGGACGCGCTCCTCTCCGATGCCCTCGATATCCATTGCTCCGCGCGACACAAAATGCATGATGCGCTGAGCCTGCTGAGCCGGGCAACCGGTCCGGTTCGGGCAGCGCAGGATGGCTTCACCGTCGGGCCGCACAGCCGGAGCGCCGCAAGCCGGACATTCCAGCGGAATGATATACGGCGTCGAGTCCGCGGGCCGCTCGGAAAGAACCACGGAGACGATCTCGGGTATCACATCGCCTGCCTTCTGGATCACGACCGTATCGCCCACGCGCACATCCTTGCGATCGATCTCGTCCTGATTGTGAAGGGTAGCCCTCTGCACGGTCGATGCCGGCGGAAGCACGACGGGTTCGACAAGAGCCGTGGGAGTCAGCGCGCCAGTGCGGCCGACGGTAATGACGATATCGATTATTCTTGTTCGACCCTGCTGTGCCGGAAACTTGTACGCGATCGCCCACCTGGGACTTCGCGCCACCATGCCGAGATCCTGCTGCCTTGCAATAGAGTTTACCTTGATTACAATACCATCGATATCGTAGGGAAGCGCGCTCTTTTTGTCAGTCCATTCGGCAATGACCGCAATCACGGCGTCGACATTCGGGCAGACCCGATAATCCGATGTGACCGGCAATCGCCAACCGCGCAGCATTTCCAAGAGATCGGCCTGAGTGGCCGGCGATGGCTGGGAACTGGCGCCAAGCGCGTAGAAGAAGGCCGCCAGTTTGCGCGATGCCGTAATCCGGGAATCGAGCTGCCGCAAACTGCCCGCCGCGGCATTGCGCGGATTCGCGAATGTGGGCTCGCCTATCGTTTCGCGCTCGGCATTGATGCGAGCGAACTCGGCATGGAGCATGTAAATTTCGCCGCGAACCTCGACGAAGTCCGGAGCCGCCTCAGGAAGGCTCAGCGGCGCCGACTGAACCGTTCGGATATTCGTCGTGATGTTTTCGCCGGTTTGTCCATCGCCCCGCGTCGCGCCGATCGTCAGGCGATGACCATCGTACGTTAGCGATACCGCGAGTCCGTCGAACTTGGGCTCCGTGCAATACTCCACGTCCGATTCCGCCGCCAGGCCCAGATAGCGCTTGACACGGCCATCGAATGCACGGATCTCGTCTTCATTGAACGCGTTGCCAAGCGAAAGCATCGGCGCACGGTGGGCATGCGGCCCAAACGAGCCCGCTGGCGCGGAGCCTACCCTATGCGTGGGAGAGTCTCCGGTGACAAGTTCCGGATAGGCCTGCTCCAGCTCGATCAGCTCACGCAGCAGCCGATCGTACTCCATGTCGGAGATTGTTGGCCGATCCAGCGTATAATATTCGTAATTCGCGTGGTTGAGCTGCTCCCGCAGCGCCGCCGCCCGCGCAGATTCCGCCACGTGCTCGTTTGACATAGTAGTGTATGCTACCGGACAGCGGGGGGGAAGGTCAAGTGGGTCGCGGCTGGGAAAGGGTTCACGGTTGCCAGAGATTTAGGCCGCCGGATAGGCCGGCGGATAAAGCCGCGCATTGGGAGAAATGAAAACCTGCCTTCGCAGGTTCGTTGGCCAGGCCTTACAATCGGCGAAGCTAGCCCAGATTGATGCCGATTGGTATAATAGCAGAGGGAGGGCAAACCATGATAGATGCGCAAGAAGTTACTCGGATGTCTGTCGACGATCGCCTCGTGCTGGTGGAAATTATTTGGGACTCAATAGCTCTCGATTCTAGCGACCTGTCCGTCTCGGCAAACCAGCGCAAGGAACTCGAAGAGCGCCTTGCGAGGTTTGACGCCAACCCGGCGCCGGGTTCATCTTGGAAGGACGTTCGTCGCCGGATTGAGAGTCAACTGTGAACCGCGTAGAATATACGCTAGAAGCCGAACTCGATATCTTGGAAGCGGCGAGATGGTACGAAGCGCAAAGACCGGAGCTGAGCAAAGAGTTCCTTGATGCAGTGGCGCAGTCTGAACAACTGGTTCGATCAAACCCCAACAGCTACCAGGTCGCTGCCTTAGATGTTCGACGGGCGTTAGTTAAGCGATTTCCATATGGACCATTCTTTGTTTTACGAGGCGACCGAATTGTGATCCTCGCTTGCTTCCATGCAAAGCGCGATCCCAAAACGTGGATCAACCGAAGATTCAGTTCGGAAATCGTGTAATGTCTGTGCAATCCTGCCAGGATCCTTACCCGCCTTCGACATCACCCCGCGACATCAAATCCGAAGCTATGCCTATGCACACAAACCGATGTCTGACGCGCCGAACTATGTCTTCTCAGGCGACGTCAGTGATGGTAAAATACGGACGTACGCCGCGCATCTAAATGCCAATAGCGACTACTACGGTGGCACGGACAACCGATACACACACGAAAGACGAGACCACACAATGATGACTGGAACAGAACGCATCAAGGCCCTTCTTGCCGGCCAGAAGTGCGACCGATTGCCGATACAACCACTTGTTATGCTTTTTGCGGCCAAGCATTGCGGCGTGCCGTTCGAAGACTACTGCCGGGACGGGCGCCTCATGGCCGAGGTTCAGATGAAGTTCGCGGACGATTTCGACGTGGATGTCCTTACGACTTGCTCGGACCCGGCTCGCGAAGTAGTTGATATCGCCGGCGAGGGCAGTGTCGAATGGTTCAAGGACCAGCCCCCGGCGATTGCCGAAGATCGCGCGGCCCTCACGGATAAGAGCCTGTTGGATACATTCAAACTTCCAGATCCTACGAAGCCGGGCCGAATGAACGATCGGATCGTCGGCATAGACATCATGGTCAAGGAAGCAGGCGCGCGCAAGAGCATCTGCGGATGGGTCGAAGGTCCTCTCGCTCTGGCCGCGGAGCTTCGGGGCATCAACAACATCATGATCGACTTCCAGGACGACCCCGAGTTCGTCGACCGCCTCCTGACATATACGGCGGATGTGGCAATCCTCTATGGCAAGGAGCAGGCGCTCCACGGTGTGGATACGATCGCGATGAGCGATGCCGCAGCGTCGCTTATGGGACCGCGCCTGTACAGGCGGTTTCTTCTGCCGCAGCAGATGCGCGTGGTCAGTGCCCTCAAAAGCTACGGCGTTATAACCCGGCTGCATATGTGCGGGCAGACAGGACCGCTCATTGCCGACATGAAGACTCTGCCGTTCGATATCTTCGAACTGGATTTCCCGGTCGATCTGGAGCGCGCCCGGCAAACGCTGGGACCTGACAAGGCGATCCTGGGCAATGTCTCGACGATCGGCGATCTGCTTAACGGCACGCCCGAGATAGTGACCGCGGCAGCCGAGCGCTGTCACCATATCTGCGGCAAGTTCCATGTGGTGGGCGCAGGATGCGAAGTGTCGCCCCGAACCCCGCCGGACAATCTCAGGGCTTTGGTGGAATACGGATTGACCCACACGCCGTAAACGCGCGAGCGCCGCTTATGCGGATTCGCGAACGATCAATTCCACAGGCAGCACATGCTGCTCGGGCGGCCCGGGACATTCCGTGAGCCGCTCGAGTAGCGCTCTTGCAATCGTATGTCCGATCAGATCGCACGGTTGTCGAACCGTTGTCAGTGGCACCCGAAGCAGGCTCGAATAAGCCAGATCGGCGAAACCGACGATCGCCAGATCCTGAGGCACTCTCAGACGATGATCGAGACAAGCCTGCATCGCGCCGGCGGCAAGCAGATCGCTGAAGCAAAACAGGGCATCGGGCCGCGGATCTTGCGAAAGGATTCGCTCGACAGCGATGCGCCCCCCCTCGAGGGTCGATGGCGTCTCGATTATGTATTCGCTTCTGGGCAAGATGCCGTGCCGAATCAGGGTTTCCTGGTATGCCGTTCGCCGGACTCGGCAGGTCGATAAGATCATCGGTCCGCCCGCGCAGGCGATACGAGTTTTGCCGCTGCGGATCAAATATTCCAATGCCGCCGACGAGCCCGAAGCATCGTCCGTGGTGACGCTGGCAAACGGCGTGTCGGGGAATGTGCGATCAAGCAGCACGAACGCAACCTGCTGGCGCCAGAGGTCCCAATAAGGGCCGGCGTCCATGCTCTCTTGCGCAGGCGCGATTATGAGACCGTCGACACGCCACGATAAGAGTTCGTCGATCTTCTCCTTCTCGGTCGACGCCGACCCGCGCGTATTGGCCAGCAGCACGCTGTATCCGACACTGGCAAGATACTCCTCGATAACCGATGTGACGCTTGGAAAGAAGCTGTCCTGGATGGACGGGATTACAAGCCCGATGATTCCCGTGCGCGAGGTGATCAAACCGCGTGCGATACGACTCGGCCGGTATCCGAGACGCTGGGCAGCGGCGCGGACGCGCTCCTGAGTATCGGCCGCGAACGGGATCGGAACGCCCGACTTGGCTGAAAGAATCCGCGATACCGTCGCCTTCGACACGCTCGATAGTCTAGCGATATCGTCCAGTGTAACCGGCGTATGTGCCATGTGTGTTAGTCCGAGTCCTTCATTATGGGTGTTGGCGAGACGAACTCGATCCCAAGATAAGTGCAGAGCATCTTTAGCTCATTCAAAATATCGCCCTGCGCCATCGCCACATGATGCGGGAACCCGTGTTGCATAATCAGGGCGCCCAGTTCCTTATACTCGGGCACGTAGATATCGGATGCGCTGTAACGCATGCCTTTGGCAGTCGCCGGACTGCTTTCGCCGCGGAACGCCAAGATCTTGAATGCCCCGCCGCGCTCCTGCAGAAGCGTAAAGCCGGTTTTGACTCCATACGCGAATTGTCCAATATGCACCGGCCCCATGGTCTTGCCGCCCTGGCGGATGACCGGATGGACGTCGATCGTGTCGACAACGCCCGCACCGGCATGGCATGGTTCACATGCCATTTGCCCGCAGATACCGACGCCGCAGTGGCCTAGTTGAATGATATTCGAACGCGCGGTGTCGTTTATCCAATCGAGGCAGGCAGCCGGGCGGCCGGACATCAATGTTCCAATCGTCTGCATGATGGCGATGGGCCAGTCCCCCTCGCATGACGCCGCGGTCACTTCGCCGCGGCCCATCAAGAGACTTACGGTTAAGCACGAACTGACGCCGATGTACTCCTCGTTCATCTCGGGCCAACAGCGAAATGCGACAGATGTGTAGCCGTTAGCGCGGATGACAGCCCGATAGGCCGCATACATGCGAACGCCCCGCTTAAGCATTTCGGGCTCGACCGCGACTCTCCGATCCTTGGCGAGCAGTGCGATCGTCTCTTTGATATCGTCCTCGTCGATTACAGATTCTCCCAGGGCGCCTGAGGCGCGGCCGGTTTTGTATGCATTGATTACCGTCGTCAGATCGCAGGTGTCGACTTGGGTTCCGAATAGCTCGGCGCACGCCAGCGCATTACCGGTTGCCGAATGAAATCCGCCAGGTCCATCGCCGATCCGGCCGAGAAAATCGCGTCGTAGACCTTTCATCGTCCCGGCCGTGCGCAAGAGTGCACGCAGATCGGCGTCAAACTCGGCGCTCGTGAAGTTCCCCCCGATGGTCACGATCGGTCGGCCAAGCTGTTTTGCGGCGTAGTTGTTCATAATAACGCCGCACCAGGCATTGGTCGCCCATTCCTGATTATCGTCGGGTTCCGGCTGACCGGCGACTGCAATTGGAATGCCGCGAAGATGCGGGTCGGTGGCAAGCGTAACCAACACATGACCGTTGGGAAATGCGACATTGGCGATCACGATAACGTCGACGCACGCTACGGCAAAGTCGTCCGATGCCTTTCTGGCTTGGTGATAACCCATGACGCGCTCGGAAACAATTGAACCGCCATCGATGGCGCCTTCGTCCTTTAGCTTGTCAAAAAGATCAACCAGTGCTCGCTCACCCCGGTCCTTGTCCGACGCGCTGAACACGTCGATCGAGTTGATCAGAAGGCCAAGCCTGGGCGTTGGGCACAGGTCGGGCGCGAAAAATCCTGCCATGATCATGATTCCTTTCTCAGATATGCGACATCCCTGCCCGCGAGTTCGAATACCCCCTCATGACGCCTGTCTGTCATGAGATCCGTGTATAAGCCATTCAGATTCAATGTTACAGGTGCGTAAGTCCAGTTGAGCAGGAACGTAACGTCCAAGTTGCCGCCAGTGCGCCGGATGAGTTCGACACCTTCAGGAACGATTATAGGCGATCGCAATACGCTTGCAGCGTTGAGAACCTCGTCCAGAATTGTGCTGAGCGCGTCCTTTTCAAGCCAGGCGCCCAGATAGTAAGCCAGACCCTTTCCTGCGCGGTTGCGTGTAATAACGGGCTCCCCCGCCCGGTATGACCCAACAATCCTGCCGATCACGTCCGTGTCGCGTCCCACGGTCTCAAGGACATCGGACCAAACGCTGTGTTTGACCTCGCATTTGCAGGCGCCTGTGTCGAGCGCGATCCGCGTGGGCAGATCGGGACAACCCGGATCGACCTCCACCACATTGACGCCGAAAAGATCGTCGAGATAGCCCGGCAGCGGCCGGTCCCAGATACCGACATTATGCCAGTCCTTCACGCCGGTCAGGAACGTGCTCAGCAAGACGCCGCCCCCGTGAACGTAGCTTTTCAGCGCTGCCGCGATCTCGGGGGTCATCAGGATCGGCGACGGGAGTACGACCATACGGTACTTGGTCAGGTCCGCCTCCAGCGAGACGACATCGACATTCAGCCCTTTGGCGACAAGCGCATCATACAGTGCACCGCTTTGATCCGAATAGGAAAAGCTATTGCTGAATGGCTTGAGGCTGTGCGCCCAATGGTGGTCATAGCTAAAGATGAGCGCGACGTCCGATTTGACCTGCGTCTGACTGAGCCATGGCTCCAGCCGCTTCAGCTCGGAGGCCGTTCGCTTGAGCTCTTCATACTTGCGGCGCGGCACACCATCGAGTTCCAGAATGGACGATTCGAGTTGTTCCGCCCCCTTAGCCATCATGCGCCACTGGAAGTACAGAGCCATTTCCCCGCCGTTGGCGAACACATGCCATGCCACCAGGCGCAACGCGCCGGGAGGAGCCTGAGGTCTGGCGCCGCCCCATGTACTGAATCCGCCGCCGGAAGACAGCTCGAGAATCCAGGGTGGCTTGCCGGTTAGATTACGCGAATGCGACATGTTGCGCGAGGAGGCGGAGTAACTCTCGGCCACGACCGATGGGTAGCAATCGTAACCGCAGACGTCGAGAGTCTTGAAGAGGTCGTAATAGTCGATGTTATTGCTTGCAAGCCCCATACCGTTGTGCGTAACCGGCTTATCGGTATGCGGCCTCACTGCATTCTCCTGCAGGTTTTGGTAGGCGACAAACGAATCCGAGCTGAATCGCTCGTAGTCGAGAACCCAGCCCGGATTATGGCGTAGCCCTGGGATCAGCGGCTGCGCAAACGGCCGGCTGCCCTGCATAGGAGGCTTGATCTGATCCCATGAGTTGTACTGGCCAGACCAGAAGACCGTGCCCCATGCCTCGTTGAGCGCTTCCAGCGAAGCATACTGCTCCTTCAGCCAGTTGCGAAATTCGGCGGCGCAGACATCGCAATAGCAGGGGCCGACGCCTTCGCCGAACTCGTTGTCGATCTGCCATCCGATCAGCGCGGGATGATTGCCATAGCGCTGAGCCATCGCGCCGGCGATCCGAACGCTGTGGAGTCGATACTCGGGGTTGTTCGGGCAGTAGTGGCGACGGGCGCCGGCCGGCCGCTCGATCCTGTTCACGTCAATATTGAGCATGCCGGGGCAGGCGTCGACCACCCACATCGGAGGCGATGCGCTTGGGGTGCAAAGAACCACGCCGATGTCGTTCTCATGCAGGAGCTTCATCACTTTGTCGAGCCAGGTCCAATCGTAGCAATCCGGCGAGGACTCAATCCGCGACCACGCGAATTCGGCGATCCGGGTCGCATTCAGACCTGCCTGTTTCATCAGGCGGATGTCCGGCTCCCAGGTGTGTTCGGGCCATTGCTCGGGATAGTAGGCAGCGCCGTAATAATATGTCATGCTAGAGACCGTCCTTTCGAATTCTCATATCGGTTATGAAGTTGGTCTGAATACAACGCCGGAACAGTGTCATCGGAATGCTGTCACCGGACGAGTTAGGACCCATCCGGCTCGCTGACGTTTTGTTGTAACCTCGGCGCTCAGCGAAAGCGCGCGATCCACCTTCCCGAAGCGGGAAGAAAATTCTCCTGTTTTTGCACGGCCGCTATCGCGATTAACCCTTGAATTCTCTTCCCGTTGCGGGAAGGTGGCGAGCAGCTTGTGCTGAGCCTACGGCCAAAACCACGCCTAGCTCGCCGGATGGGTCGTAGACTCCGGCGCCTGGCCAGGTTAGCACCGTGAGTGACAACGCCGGGAATCGATAGGTCAATGCCATGGTATCGGTCGTCACGACGGACCGCACCGGCTTGACACGATCCGGATCGTCAAAGCTATTGGTTACATCCGGCTCCCCTGCCCGATCGCGATCGGCCAATGTCCACACGGTAAGCTGCCGTGCGGATACGCCATGCGCGGAAAAGTCCAATGTCTGCGAAATCGCTTGCAATGCCGAGTTGACCACGTAAACAACCATTTCGTTGTGGGCCTTGCACCATGTGGCGCTTATATCGAGTTCGGTTGGAGCGTCTCCCGATGTCTCGATCATAAGCGGTCTTGCCGGAACATGCTCGGCGTACAGCGCCTGCGCAAAGTATGCCGGTGTCTTATAAAGCCGCGAGCGGTCGGTCTGGATGGCCCCGCTGCAAAGGCTGTTGCTCAGGTTGGAACGGTTGGACAATCGCACGAGATCGCAATTTGCGTGCATCAGATTTTGATAGCGAGCACAGTACAGCGCATTTTCCAATGTCCATAGCATGGCGCGCTCAGTGCCCCAATTCCCTCCGGTCGAGTTCCATTCGGTTACGCCAACGCCGATGGACTTTCCGGCAGGCGCGTACTCGGCAATCAATGTTCGTATTCGCTTAAAGTCCTCTTCGTGGCCTTTCAGATCGGGGCTATAGTGGTGCGGGCACACGATATCCAGATACTTGCCGGCTCCCTGGAGCACGGCAGGCTTGGGATAGGACGACAGCAATATCGCCGAAGGGTCTTCGGCCTTTATCGCTGCGCAAAATGCCGGCAGCAGTTCAGCATAAACATCCTCCCCGCGCTCATTGCCGACTTGCCAATATCGAATATTGTAGGGAGCAGGATGACCGTTGCGCGCCCGCAACGCGCCCATGGGTGTAGTGACGGCGCCATTAAAGTACTGAACTTGTTCGGCGGCGCCCGAGGGCGTATTCTTTTCAAATCCAATGCAGATGAGCGGCTCCGCGCCGACACTGCCGCACAACTGAACTATCTCTTCCAAGCCAGGTCCGGTCGGCTGCAGCCCGCCCCACGCATGAAATGGCCGGCGAAGATCGGGATCGCCCAGGGCTTCGCGCCACGAAAACAATTCTCCGCCCAGGCCCTGATCGACCGCGCAGCCTCCAAAGCGTATGCAACCCGGACGCAAACCTTTGATTGCATCCACGACATCGCACCGCCAGCCGCCGACGGTTTCCTCGGGCATGAGAGTCACGTTGTCGAGCCACAAGGTCCCAGGTCCAGAAAAGGATATCGAGAGGGTCGCATTCTCGCAGGTAGATGAAAAGACGAGGCGCGTCTGATGTTTTTGCCATGCATTGCCGGGTAAGATCTCCGCCGATGCCAGGATGACGCCCTCGCGATGAACCGACACCTTCACAGGCCCTCGTACGCCGTCTTGCTTCAGATAACAACGGAACTGACATGGCTTTTTGGCATCGACAGCAACCCCATCCTGGGAAATGCCGAGGTGACATGGCGTCTCGCCCTTTGTCGAGATCCTCATGGACACGTTTCCGCTGATTTTCGTCTCGGGATCGCGCAGCCACGTCCCACGATTCACGGCGCCGCTCGGATACCAGGGATGCTCCTTAAAATCGGTCTCATGCAAGTAACAGCACCAGTCAAGATAAGGTGAAAGACCCGCGAATTGATTGTCGTAGAGCTTTTCGGCCCACATCGACGGCACTACGTCGCAAAGGTATTCAACGAACTGCCCGTAATGCATGGACGTGATGATGCCGTCGCTCAACAGTTCATGTCCGACATGCAGCGTTATATTTGTTTTGTTCATAACAGCTCCGATCAATCGAAAAATGCAATGCTCTGCAGCACAATCGGTGTCTGGCCGGCGCGCACGGCTTCAATGCGGAGCGCGTCGAATGGCGCGGGACCGGTCGCATTTGGGGTCGCCTGAAAGCCGGGCCATGGAATATCGTATGTGCCCACGCCAGATGCGAAGTCCAGTTCATTCACAAATGAGACCTCGTCGATCGAACCGGCGTTTCGGTCAAGGCTCACGCGCAGATGTCCGGCCAGTCCATTTCCATCGATTATCAACCAGATTCCTTTGTGAGTCATCGCGATGGGGCTAGCCAGTTGAACGCTATCGGTCAACAAGCACAGTTTGCCGTCCGCCGGCGGCGTCAACTTCAGCCCGTCGACGCCGCCCAACTCCGCATTGCCGCCTGACCCAAAAACTCGCTTTCCCGAACCCGGAACTCGCCATGCGCCGGGTCCCCGCTCGATATCCCACAATGCGCCGTTCTTCCACGCTGCCTTGCCCGTCGCAGGATCGTCACCGTCGCGACTTACCAAACGGCTGGAAGCTGCCCGGCCTTTCTCGTCGAACACGGTCGCGTAGACCAATCCGGACAAGCCCGCATACGTCTCGGGGAGATCGATTTTCCAAACGCCATCGGCCACGTGAGCGTCGAATGGAATCCAGTACCGCGCGGGCCAGACCCGGCTGCCTGCGGTTCCCGGGCTCCAGTAGAGGGTCGCCCTGGTAGCCGGGATCGAATCGGTCACGCGGAATGTGTATGTCTTGCCCTTTGCGACAGGATCGTCAATCGTGGGAAACGGCGCGTCGCCTCGGTATGTCGATGAGAGCCATTGCACTCCGCAGTCCGGTGGCTTGTAGCCAACTGCGGCGGCATTATGATTGAAGTTCGGCAAGATGACGATCCGCTTTTCACCCGGCAAAATGTCGTATTGGTGCAGCGCATCGCAGAGCCAGAAAGAGTAGTCGTTGGTCCCCATGATCATCAGCGTCGCGGCCTTGTTGTGAGCCGCAAACGTCGTTGGATCGTAAGAGGCGAGCCACAGCGCCCGCTGATCCGGCGGCAGGGCAGCGACATTCAATGTATGCCAGCCGCACTTATTGCCCTGGCTGCCGCACGCATAAGTATCGCCGACGCAGTTGACACGGTTGTCGATTGCGGCGAGCAGGAGCGCATACCAACCTCCAAATGAACCGCCGCCGGCGCCGATTTTCGAACTGTCGATTTCCGGCTGGTCGGATAGATAGTCGATCACGCGCCGAGTCGCCATGATAAATGAGTAGACAAAGCAGTCTGTGACAGCCGGCGTCACTGTAAACGGATAGTTCGGATAGGGATATTTGTTCGGATTGGACCATTTCGAACGCACAGGCAAGGAGAAGTTGCGATATTCGATATCAAGAGCCGCGCAACCCAGATGCTGCGCAAGCCAGTGCAGTGCGCCGGGCGTATCGCCCGCCGTTAGCGAGAGCAGGACCGGGCTCTTAACACCTGGCTTGATTATGCGAGAGAACGTACACAAGACTCGATCCGGCGGGCGCCCGGCAACCGGCGCGCTCGAGATGTAGAACTGATCCGTTTTGTAATCGCCGTCCGTCTGGCTGTTGACCATCTGCACATCGAACGGCGTCTGCCGCTCCAGATCCATCGACCAGAGCGTTTGGAGCGTCTGCGCGGCCTGTGGAGAAAGCGATGAATCCGCAGCAACAGGCGCATTCCCAACGCCGGCAACGATGGCGGAAACGATCACAAGGATCAGCAGCGTTCGGACGAGCGTCATAAACATGTTCGGGGAATTCCTTTGAGTGAAATCAATCGTTTGCATTATATCCAGCCATGTTCTATAATGCAATCGTTTACGTAAATTTGTTAGGAGATTAAATATGCAACCCACGCTCTCCCGTGGCTTGCCGAAAAAGCGCAGGAATGGTGTAGTCGTCCATATCGAACGGCGTGACTAAAGAGGCCCCACCGGCTCGCTGACGTTATCCGGACTCCTCAAAAAAGTGCATAATCGCGCGATCCACCTCCCCGAAGCGGGTAGGAAAGGGCGCTGTATGATAACCTGGGAGCTCGCTGGGATTTGGCCAATGGGCTTGGAGGACTGAGCCGAGTTACTGAATGTCCGCAGCGGTCATTCAATCGCTTCGCCCTCCTAACTTCTAAGCCATTCGACCAACGAGACGAGCCCGTCGGTCAGCCACCAAGCGCCCTTTCCTACCCGCTTCGGGGAGGTGGATCGCGCGGTTATGCACATAGTTCGGTATTCAACCTGGCATCAGCGAGCCGGTGGGGCCTCTTCAGGATAACTGGCGCAGTCAGGATAAACGGAAGGGGCCGAACCTTGGAGAACCAGACCGCGTCACGGAAGGTCGAGAGCGGTTAGAATTCTGAGCATGGTAGACCTTAAGTTGGAGAGAACGGCTTCGTTTGTAAATCGAAGAATGCGAAAGCCTTTATCAGACAGAATCCTATTGCGTTCCGCATCGTATTCGATTTGTGTTTCATGGATTGGCCCGTCGACTTCGATGACGAGCCGATACATATGACAGTAGAAGTCAACAACAAATCCCTCAATAACCACCTGTCGCCTAAAATGCAGGTTCCTCAACCTATTGTCGCGCAAGCGGGACCACAAGACGAGCTCCGCCTCCGTCATTGAACCACACATCGTGCGCGCAATCGATCGCTTCACAGTCCGCGAACATATCGTCAACCCTCGATAACCATTAGCTCTGTTTTCCATACTATGACACTCAAACGGCACATCGAAATCCGGAACGTCATTTTCCTAATTTCTAAACCCCTCGACCAGAGAACACAAGTCCTCGGTCAGCCACCAACGCGATTATGCACTTTTTTGGGAGCCCGGATAACGTCAGCGAGCCGGTGGGGCCTCTTCATCTGCGCCTCTTCTCCTGACGATAACAAAATCCTCGCACAGCATTGACAAACCCCCAAGCACGAACGTATAATATCAATCATTAAATCGATTGCATAGATAAGGAACCTCGGCAAAGTGAACGGTAAACTACTTCGTCTTAATCGTCTTTTCAAGAATGGCCGGTCTGTTATTGTGCCCATGGACCACCCTCTTTACTTCGGCCCGCTTCAAGGGATCGTCGACCCTGGCGCCCTCATCACCGATGTGGCGGGCACCAGCGCCAACGGCTTGCTATTGTCGCTGGCGACTCTAAGCCGCAACGCAACCAAGGTCGGCACACTTGGGACTATCGCGCGAATCGACGGCACTCATACCCGCCTGGGCAGCCACTTGTCCGAGATCGACCGGGTGCATAGTGTGGAATACGCTGTCGCAAGCGGCGCAGACGCAGCGGTCCTTAACATCTTTGTCGGCGCGGAAAACGAGCGGGAGCTGCTGCTCAAGCTTGGCGAGACCGCTGAGCAATGCGACCGCTGGGGTCTGCCGCTGGTCGGCGAGATGATCCCCATCGGCGCTCTGCAGGGCCATTACAACCCGAACGCCCCCAAGCTAAGCTTGGAAGAACTGACAGATCAGATCGCCCTTGCTGCTCGAGTCGGTGCGGAGCTTGGCGCGGACGTGATCAAGACCAGTTACACAGGCACCCCTGAGAGCTTCCGCAAGGTCGTCAAAGGAGCCACTGTCCCGGTATTGGTTGCAGGAGGACCGTGCGCCGATTCGGTTAAGGGTCTGCTTACTATGGCAGAGGAGTGCATGGAGGCCGGCGCGGCCGGTGTGTGCTTCGGACGAAACGTTTGGCAGCGCGCCAACCGCCGCGACGTCATCGAAGCGCTCTGCCGAATTGTCCACAAAGGCGAATCGGCCAACTCCGCGGCCGAGAGCATTGCGTAAGGGATCTGATACATGTCCATCCTGTGTGTAGGACAACTTGTTGCCGACATCGTGGTGCGCTCAGTTGACAGGCTGCCGGCTGCCGGTCGAGCCGATCTGGTGGATCAGATCGAGATCATAGCAGGCGGCTGCGCCGCCAACACGGCCTCAGTGCTTGCCAAGCTGGGGGCGCCTACAACGGTCGGCGGCCTAATCGGAATGGATAGGTTCGGCGACACCATTGTCGCCGATCTCAACGAGTGCGGCGTCGATACGTCAGGCATCCGTCGTAACGCGCAGACCCGGACAACGGCAGTGGTCGTGCTTGTGGACAACGCCGGCGAGCGATCGTTCCTCTATCGCGAGGGCGGTAACGAAGCTTTCACCAGCGACATGGTGGATGATTCAGCGCTGGCTCTTGCAACGATCATGCATATCGGCGGCGTGATGAAGCTGACAAGTCTTGACACGCTCGATCTCCTTTCTCGCGCCCGCCGAGCCGGATGCAGCACGTCACTGGATACGGACTGGGACGTCCATGGCTCGTGGAGTACGCGCCTGGCGCCGCTCCTGCCGTTTGTGGACTACCTGATGACCAATGAAGAGGAAGGCGCGATGGTGACTGGCCAGAGTGAGCCAGAATGCATTGGGCAGGCGCTGCTGAAATCCGGGCCGAAGGTGGTTGTCGTCAAATGCGGCGCCACCGGATCGGTCCTCATCACCAGGGACGGGGCTCAGCGATATGCGACGCATCCGGTAGCTGTGCAGGACACCACGTGCGCCGGAGACTCGTTTGCCGGCGGATTCCTTATGGGATGTTACGAAGGCTGGGATCTTGACCGGTGCATGCGGCTTGCCAGCGCGGCCGGCGCGCTCTGTACGACCGACATCAGCCACCGCGCCATCCACAACCGCCATCAGGTCGAAAAGCTATATGAACTGTAATGCCATGAGCATTCCCCAACCCAAGCTGCTCGGGGAATTAGAGCGATGTATAGAACGCAAGACACAGGCGGTGGCGGCGCGAAACACCCGCTACGGAAGCGATCGCGTGAAAGTCGTCGCCTATATGGAAAACCTCGGCTGGCCCGATTTGTTCGGCTACGACATGAATCATTTTCTGGACGATGCCGAGTTCTCGATCGAGCAGCATCTTCGCCGGCTAATCTTTTGGGCCGATAATGTGGACGATGACGTGATTTCCCACACCCGGCTGCAAGCGGACGTCGGAATGTACTGGGATATGACGCTTTTTGGGATGCGAATCCGGCACTCGCGAATTGGCGTGCCCGAGTTCCTCCCGCACCCTTTCCAGCAGAGATTCGATCCGTCGACACTTGGACGATTCTCCTTTACAGAGACGGGTAAGATGCCCGACTTGCTGGGGAAATATCGGCGGATGCAGGAAGTTGCAGCCACGCGATATGACGGAAAGATCTCTATCGCGTTCCCCTCTTTTCAGCGTGGTCCACTGGATATCTATATACAGTTGCGAGGCTACGAAGGATTCATTCAAGACATGGCCGAGCGGCCAGAGGATTTGCTGGCTATGCTGTATTTCCTCGTTGATGAACGGCTGCGATTCACTCAGGAGCGCCAGAAATTCCTCGAAGAAGAATCGCTTCCTGAAAGCACCTTTGTAGCGGACGACTGGGTGAATATCCCCTTCATCAGCCCACGCTTTTTCCGAGATACGGTCATGCCGGTCTACGCACATATTCGCGAGCAAGAAGGTCCGGTCACTGGTTTTCACACCTGCGGCAACATGGGCGCCATCGCAAACGATTTGCTTCAGGTCTTTCCCGAGATGACATGGTTGGATGCCAGCGCATGGAACGACCTCGAATACCATGACAGGACCGTCGATCCGCGGATTCACTTTAACACCAATATTATCAATACGATCAGTCTGGGTGATCACGCCCAGGAGCAAGCCGACAAGCTCGGCGCCATTCGCGCCGTAGGTGCTCATCGCACCGTCGGGCTAACCGCGCAGGCCATACTCAATCTCTATCCGCCTTTTGAGGATACCTTGGCGCGCTTGAACCGTTTTCTCGGACGCGCATTTAATGCGCTGGAGTGCGCATCGACCGCATAAGGCAGTTCGTATCTATGAACCCGGATGTCAATATTATCCTATAAATTCCTCAACTACGGACTAACAGTTCCTGATGGCAAAAGAGTAGCATGATTACCAGGAGAACCATTACCTCATGACACCTCGCGAGCGATTTCGACGCGTCCTAAAGTTCCAGCAGCCTGAAGGCCGGCTGCCTCTCATCGAATGGGCGGCATGGTGGGATCAGACAATCCGCCGCTGGGAGGGCGAAGGGCTTCCTCGCGGACTGGCCTGGGAGGACTCGCTCCACTATTTCGATCTCGACCCGCTCTACAATATCGCCGCTCAAATACGCGGACCGGGTATGCCTGCGCCGGCACACCATGGGGCGCCAATCGTCACAGACCAAGCTTCGTACGAGGCGATTCTCCCATTCCTTTATCAGCAACCGGGAATCGACATGCTTCTGGATTCGGCGCGCGGCTTGAAAGAAAAGCATGACCGGGGCGATATTGCAATCCGATTATGGTTGGATGGATTCTTCTGGTACCCTCGAACTCTCCTGGGTATCGAACAGCACCTCTATTCGTTTTACGATCAGCCGGATTTGCTTCACAGGATAAACAGCGATGTCGCCGAATTTCACCGGCGGACACTCGAAGCGCTGTTCAATGTGCTCGAACCGGACATGGTTGGCTTCGCGGAAGATATGTCGTACAACAATGGCCCGATGCTCTCAAGCGAAAGTTTTGACGAGTTTCTTCTGCCAAACTACAACAAGCTCGTTCCAATGATCAAAGACCGAGGCATATCCGTGCTCGTCGACAGCGACGGACAGATCGAGGCCATGATCCCTTGGCTCAAGCGCGCCGGCATCGAAGGCGCCTATCCTCTCGAGCGCCAGGCGGGTGTGGACATTCCCAGGATTCGCGAATTGTATCCCGATTTCTTGATGATGGGCGGATATGACAAGATGGTCATGTCGCGAGGTGAAGCTCCCATGAGGGCCGAGTTCGAACGGCTGCTGCCTGTGATGCGCTCCGGCGGATTTATCGTCTCAGTCGACCACCAGACACCTCCCGGGGTTTCTCTTGAGAACTACCGGATCTATGTGAGCCTACTCCAAGAATACTCCCAGAAGGCCGCGTGTGGATCGTAAGTAATAATATATCTTGCGTCTTTTCTCGATTCTTGGTTTATGATACGCAATATCGGGTACAATGTCGGCAAGCGGTTGAACCGCGATATCTCTTTTCCAGCA
>Ga0316231_1002132_pt1 | contig 19607 bp, 21 predicted proteins | sample TBH18027metaG_FD_206002 | JGI IMG/M metagenome (GOLD analysis project Ga0316231, IMG submission 206002) | Freshwater microbial communities from Trout Bog Lake, Wisconsin, USA - TBH18027 | ecosystem: Environmental > Aquatic > Freshwater > Lake > Hypolimnion/Profundal zone | place: USA: Wisconsin...
TTGTTCATTTAAGTCTAATACTAGTTTAAGACTTTCACTACCACAGCATAAACATTCTTGTAATTCTTTAGCGTCTTGCATAGTCTGGTTCCCAATTATAAATTATATATTTGTCTCTCCATTGCGGAGTTGCTTGTTCGTAACTTTCCAATAAACTATCTACTATACTAGCAGGAGTTTCAGTAAATGTAAAGTCAAATGTCTGTTCAAACAGACCGGTATCTAGTGCAAAGTCATAGGCATTAGCAGTATTACCTCGGTCTATGATTTCAGCACCAAGTTTTTGACTGACTGCTTGAGCTATAGCACCTACAGTACTGTTAAAACTGGCTAGGTTATATATGCCTGCTACTGGTTGTTCAATACAACGAGCTACCGCGCGACATAAATCTTCTATACCTAGCATGGCACGGCTAATATGACTATTCGTTACCTGTATGCCTGTTCCATTCTGTACACTGTGATACATGCTGTTAATCATCACATCAACACGTAGATTAGGACTGTAACCATTTACCGTACCAAAACGTAAGCCAATTACCTTACGGCCTTTGAGGTTAGCGATAGTTGCCTGTTGATCTAATGCGTATTTTGTTACGTCATAGTTGTTAACAGGAGTAAAGTGCATGTTGGTTTCACTGTGTTTCTCACCAGGTTTGCTGTTACCGTATACACTGGCTGAACTGGCATAGATGATCAATTGATCATCTGTTTTATCTAATAGGTCAGTGAAGTTAGTAACATTGTTTAGCCAAGGTCCAGATAGTGCTCCACTACAACTTGGTACACTTGGATGACCAGCTAATACAACTATGACTTCAAATTCTGCCAGTTCTTCTCTGGTATATTTATGATAGTCACGACGATCACTGGTTTCATCGTAGGTAAACCAACAGATGTCATTGGTTTTAACAAAATGATTTTGCCTTAATACCTGACGAAGCCTAGATCCAATGTAGCCAGCACCACCTAGAATCAATACCTTCTTCATTAGTCAATGATCATCATGCCGTTGGGTGCGATATTACCTTGCAGACCAACTGTTTCTAATTCAACTAACTTGTCTTTAGGAATGAACTTAGCCATAGCATGTTCATTGTCAATGTACTTGCCTGAATTGTATAATGGAATCATTGTTGCGATGATGTCACTGTATAATTTTACAGTGTCATTAAACAGGTCTGGAGTAAATGACCATAGTCGTGTTTGCAGTAGTGTGTTAGTGCCTGTATCTGCTGGATTGATCCAACTTGGCTGTGCTTTCTTAAACACATACTTGCCCTTGGTGTCAGCATTGTCAAATTTGTTAATATCAAACTTGTCAGTTACTTGATAGCGACCGCTGAGTTTAAAAAGACGAGTTGACTCTTTGACTTCTGCTATTAAATCTTGATCGCTGGCGATGTAATTTAATGCTTTGAGCATGCCCATAGCTTCCATAGCGTTTTTGCCAATGTCATAGTTGCTGACATTGTTGTGGAAGTATTTGATATCGTCATCATCACTGTTGTCAATGTAGTAGTCAACTAAGTCGATCAGTTCTTCAAATTCATCACTGTCGTCATTTTGTACATCAACTTTACTGTTGTCAACTAAGATGATGACTGCACCTGGGATATACTTCTTAGCACTCTTAGCTGTTTCCAGTGTCTGTTGGATACGTTCAGCTGGTTTATAGATACCATAGTTGCTGTAAACTGCTGATGTTAGTAATACAATATTTTTAGCCATTTGTTTTTCCTTTATTATTCGCAACGTAACCAGCGTTCATTGGCTAATGTCCACTGTACTACTTCACCAATACGTTCTGTTAAACTAACCTTAGGTTCCCAACCTAGACTGCGCATGTAGTCACCGCTTAGAGCATAACGCAAGTCATGTCCTGGGCGTGAGCTATGGAAGTCAACCATTTCGTACTTCAATTCTTTTCCTTGCGCATCAGCGATGATCTGTGCTAGTTGTAGATTATTAATTTCTTGTTTACCTACCAAGTTAAACTTAGGACATTTTGCATCACCATAGTCCGGTTCAAGTGTAGTGTGATCTAAACCCAGCAAGAACAACATAGCATCTGCTACGTCTGCTGCATGGATGTAGTAACGACTACCTGGAATAGTTCTTGACGCATCACTGTGGATAGTGATAGTGTCGCCATCGTTTACCTTACGGATACACATGGGAATAAATTTTTCTGGGTGTTGGCGTTGACCAAACACGTTCATAGTATGTGTGATGTAGATGGGCATCTTATAAGTATTTTCAAATGCCACAGCCAGTTCTTCACCACCAGCCTTAGTTGCTGAATATGGGTTACTTGAATTATAACGATCACGCTCACCATAGTTAACACCGATTGGTGCTGGTCCAAATACTTCATCTGTTGAGAAATAGATGAAACGTTCTAGATTTTTTAACTTACGGCTAAACTCTAAAATATGACCTGTACCGACTACGTTGTCAAATACAAACTCCATTGGATATTCGATCGAACGGTCAACATGGCTACCAGCGGCTAAATGTAGAACATAGTTCACATCACCAATATCTCTGGCTACCATTGGATTGAGTTCTGCACGCAAGTCGTGGAATACCACTTTGACACGTTTACGTGTTTCAGGATCTAAGTCCTGCGCCATATCATTCAAGCGATTAAGATTACCTGAGAAGTCCAAACGGTCTAGGCTGACCACATTCCAATCGGTTTCTCTTAGGATTTTTTCAATAACGTGGTGTGCGATAAACCCTGCACCGCCAGTCACTAGAACGGTTTTTGACATTGATTTCTCCAATATTGATTGATTTTTACTGCTTTTTAGTATTTATTTGACTAAAAACTGGCAGAAAAATATTATTCAGCTACTGTATTAGCTACTTTAGCTTCTACGTAGTCTTTGATGAAACGGATAGCTTTACGGCTACTGTCAAAAACATACTCTTTGGTTTCGTCTTCCTGTGTAAGGATCACAACAAATCCATTTGTTACTTTACGAATTTCAATTGAATCAAACATATTTTACTCCATAATTATAGATTATTACTCTATAACTATAACATGATTATGTTTGATTGTCAACCTTAACAGGGAAAATTTTCTAAGATTTCTATAATTTTTTCAGTATAAATTTGATCATCTGTCTCATAATTAGATTGTGACATGCGTGTATCTGTAACCAAAGTTCCAGCATATTTCAAATTTTTACTTGTTTTTTTAGTAAAGTCAATATAAAATGGTTTTGAGAAATTAAAATGTAAAACAGAATTATCAATCCAAAATCCCATTTTAGGCATTGTTTTTTGATTATTTTCTGTATAAGTCAAATAATTATAGAAAAAATCTGGGTCTCCGGATATATCTATTCCATTTATTAAAAATTTGTCTATTTTGATACAAGTGTCTTTAATTATATTACCTGTTTTATCAATGATAGTATCTTTAGGTGACTTGTTATGGAATTTAATGTCAATGGAATTGTTTGGTACTTCTGCAACTGTAAATTTATATGTTTTTGTTCCAGCAAGTACATCTTCATTTGAAAGTATTTGATCGTTGACCTTAATTTGCAATTTTGGCAATTGATTTACTACCTGACATTCTATTTTAAGTTCAATCGTAATATTAGGTTCTGTATTTCTATTAATTATAGTTCGGAGGAATGCATCATAATTATAATAATTGTCTTGTGCTTCACTTTTAACAATTACTCCCTCAGTAACCGTAGAAAAGAATTCTTTAATTTGATCAGAAGATTTTTTTAATAGAGTGTATATTAATGGTAATGAATTTTCTATTATTATTATTTTAAAATCTTCGCATATTTTACGTATGAGTAATAATCTAAAAAATTTTTCTTTAGCTGTCAATGAAGGATTTTTTTCATTCCACCAGATTTCTGAACTTAACATTTTTATATGATTATGATTTTTATTATAAACATCTACAGGAGTATCTTTGTGAATTAATCCAGTACCTCCTAGATTAACACCCACCAGTGTACCATTGCGGCTGTACGGAATCAATTTATAAAGTAAATCACAGGTTTGGAGGAAATCTTCCCAGGTTTCAGCCCAGTGACCCACAATAAACAAACCAACAATTTTTACATTATATTTAGAAAATTGTTCAAATTCATATCGATATGCTTCAACGTTTGTCTTTTTATTAATTGCTTTCAATAGATCATTACTTCCTGTCTCGATCCCAGTACTCAATGATTCACATCCTGATTCTGCAATCGTAACATAAAGTTCCTCAGACATTTGTCCTATTGGTCTACATATCCAACTACCATTCCAAGTAATTTTTTTATCAGGATTATTTCTATTGTATTCAGCCAGAAGATTTACCCATTCTAAAAAACTAGATAGATTACCATTTACTAAAGAATCAGTAAAATTAAAATCTCTTATATTATGTTTGTCCGCCAGGTGTACTATTTCATTAAAAATATTCTTGCCTATTCTAAATCTAAATTTACCTTGTATAGACGGAACATCACAAAAATCGCAATTCCTCACACAGCCTTTACTGCCAAAAATAGGTATCTGTGGTTGATTTTTATATATCTGTCCAGGATATCTATGCAGTGCATAATCATCAAAATTTGCATAAGGGAGATCTTTTTTGTAGTCAACTCTAAATTTTTTAGTTGTTTTATTTTTTTTTCTGTTCTTGAGAAATGTAATTAATTCTTCTTCTCCATCACCTAAAATTTGATAATCGACCAATCCTCTTTTCATCAACAATTTACCAAAAGGCATCATATTTTCTATAGAGGTTAATTTAGTATCTCTAAGCAGTGCTGATTTAGTTCCAATATCAATTCCCCAATTGAATCCTGTTCCGGGAGTAACTATAGCACCCGCGCCACCTATAACAATTTTACTATCTTTAGATAATTGTTTAATTTTAGTTAATAATAAAAACGCGAAAGAATGATTAAAATAAGAAAATATGCTGATTCCTATATATCTACTGGGACAATTTACTAATAGTTTTGCACTGTCATTTAAAAATTTATCTAATAGATTTAAGTCACTATTGGAAAATTTTACAGAGTCATCAGTGATAAAATATTCTTGTATTCTTTCAAACTTAGTTTGGTCGTAATCGCATAGTTTAAATAATTCCATACCAAGGTCAATGGTCTTTGCTGACAAGTTTTCAGATTCAACAGCACCTTTAAGTACTGCCGGAGCCAGCGGAGGGATACCTATATAGGTATAGGGAATTGACACTATTATAATATCGTACATAGGATAGTATTTATTGGGTATTAATTTCTAATAATATAATTCAATGATTATATAATAAGATAAGGAAATAAATTTTTCCAATTGGTGTTTCTGCGGCGATCCAATTCATCAAGATAAGAGTGAAGTTTATTAATTTGAATACGATCTTGTTTACAGGTATTTTGTAAACGTTTCTGAAGCCCTGTCATTCTGAGAATGGTTTCTTTGTCTTCTGTGGTAACATCACGCATGGTCGCAAATATACGATTAAAATCATCTGCCCAAAGACTATAATCAAATACATCAGGATGTTGAAATCTATATCCATCTACAAACATAAAATAATGTCCGATATGCCTATTTTGATTATACTTATTGATCTTTTCTATCAGTTCAGGCATGGTTTTAATAGTCATTGAACTGACTGTTTGATTAACATTCAAATATAACCAATCTTCACTTTGTTCTGCGGCCCAGGCCAGATATTCTTCTAATATTATTAAGTCTAACCCATGGCGCACATATTCAGCCTCAGGACCCCAACAGTCTATGCTGCAGGTCAGATCAAAACGTCCCAGATTACCTGCTGCACAATAATCTTTTATCCTGCTGTTATACGCATACCAAAACTTTTTAGGAGCATTGAAATTGCTGAAAATATTCAGCTGTAGATCGGGATTAGGTTTACGTTCTATTATTTCAAACACACGTTCCATAAGATCGTGTTGTATGTAAGTTTCTCCGCCTAATAAATGTAGGCGCATTAGTTGTTGTATGTTTTCTTCTAACCAAATTAAAAATTTCTCAAAATAATCTTTATTCTGAGTGCCAGGAACAGTATTGACTTTGACGATGTTATTCCTATAGCCAAATTTTTTATTTTCGTATTGAATTTGACTGCTAAGATCTTCTGCGCAATAAACACAACTAAAATTACAGGTATTCTGTGCAAATATTTCTACTATACGAGGAGTAACATGTGTAGCAGTTGGGTCTGTTGCTAGTTCTATAGGAACATAACCACCTATGGCATTATTATGTTGGCGATCGCTATGTCCGCCAGCAAGTTCAATCTTCTGGCAGTACTCGCAACCACCTGTGGGCCATTGTCCTTTTAACATCAATTCTCTATCAGCAACCTTTTTTGGAAGATTGTGAAAGTTAGCAAAGTTACTGGGATCAAGGGGAACAGCATTTACTCTATGGCAACTAGATGTTTGTCCTTTATTTAACCATATGGTACTCCATGCCCATTTACTATTACAGGCTGTGGCGGTTTTTATTGGAAAATGATCATTGTAATCTTGAGACATATTGTATTTACATAATTAAATTCTGTCAAGAAAAAACCCGCACCAGGCGGGTTTTTAAATACTAATAAAGGTTGCGCATTGTTAAGAGGCGTTATTAGTCTGTTAATATCTATAAGTATCAGCTTTGAACGGACCATTAACGTTAACACTAATGTAATTGGCCTGTTCTTCAGATAAAGCAGTTAGTTTAGCACCAATCTTATCTAAATGCAATCTCGCTACTTTTTCATCTAGGTGTTTGGGCAATAGGTATAAATGACCTATTTGATAATCATCAAAGTTCGTGTACATTTCAATCTGTGCTAGAACTTGATTAGTGAAACTGTTTGACATAACATAGCTAGGATGTCCTGTGGCGCAACCTAGGTTAACTAATCGACCTTTGGCCAAGATGATCAGCTTGTTACCGTTTGGTAATGTTACATGATCTACCTGTGGCTTGATTTCATCCCACGCTAGATCTTGTATACCAGCGATGTCAATTTCACTGTCAAAGTGTCCTATGTTACAAACAATACTGTTATGTTTCATCTTTAACATGTGCTCACGAGTGATAACATCAATGTTACCTGTAGCTGTTACAAAAATATCTGCCTTGTCTGCGGCATAGTCCATAGTAACAACACGATAACCTTCCATGGCAGCTTGCAGTGCGCAGATTGGATCGATCTCAGTTACCCATACTTGAGCTGATAATGCTCGCAATGCCGCAGCTGATCCTTTACCTACATCACCAAACCCTGCTACTACAGCAATCTTGCCAGCGATCATAACATCAGTAGCACGTTTGATGCCATCAACTAGACTTTCACGGCAACCATACAAGTTATCAAACTTGGCTTTAGTGACTGAATCGTTTACATTGATAGCACGTAGTTTGAATCTACCTTCTGCGATAGCTTCATTGATCTTATGGATGCCAGTTGTAGTTTCTTCGGTCACACCGCGGATACCTTCTAATAAGTGCGGATGTTTTTCATGTATGTACCAAGTTAGATCGTGACCGTCATCAAGCAACATATTTGGCTGCCAATCGTTGGGACCATTGACTGTCTGTTCAATACACCACCAATATTCTTCTTCTGTTTCACCTTTCCAAGCGTAGATTGGAATGCCTTGTTCGGCTAGTGCGGCGGCGGCGTGGTCCTGTGTTGAAAATATGTTACACGAACTCCACCGTACTTCAGCACCTAATGCCACCAGGGTTTCAACTAATACTGCTGTTTGGATAGTCATGTGTAATGACCCTGCGATGCGTGCACCTTTAAGTGGTTGCGCATCTTTGTATTCATCTCTGACTGCTATTAGGCCTGGCATTTCTGTTTCAGCGATCGCTATTTCTTTATGTCCCCATTCAGCGAGGTTAATATCTTTTACTTTGTAATCCATATTTGATCCTTATAATTTTTCTTCAACTAATTTAACAAGATTTGCTACTAATCCACAACTGCATTGTTCATCTATTTCAATGGCGATTTTAAATTCTTTTTCTAAAGCCATTATTATTTCAACTTGATCTATAGAATCAATAGATTCGTCTTTTAATAAATCCCATGACAGATCTATATCTTTTACATCACATTTTTTCTGTTGCGCAACTATTTCTCTGACTTTGTCTTCTATCATACTGCATCCTTTTTACTTTTTGGAGTCCAACACGATCCAACTCTTGGAGTGCTCAACGGAGTAACGATTTCCCCTTCTTTAGTTCCTCTTTTAAGATAAATGCCCTCTTGAACAAATGTATCTTTTCTAAATACTACATTAGTTTTAAGAGTTATCGAACATAGCCCAAAATAACAATTATCTTCTGCCACTGATGCTTGTGCCACAAAACTTTTACGCTGTACTACACAATTTTTACCTAGTTTCATATGATGACCAACAATAGCATGAGCAAATACCATTGAATGATCACCAATTGATACTCCGGGTTCAACTACAGATAAAGTATCAATGAACACACCTTTACCTAGTGTTGCTCTTTTAGAAACACTGGCTGTTTTGCTTACTAAAGTTATACAATTTAATTTTTTATCATCTATTAGATTTAGAAATTTAAATCTCTTTTCTTTATTTCTAATAGATACAGGATCATTCAATGGTTGCCAATTATTAGCACAGAAAAAGTTATAATTATCTCTGTAGTTACGACATTTCTCTTCATTATCAAATGATAATTCAGTGTCAATTATAGGCACACCGTCAATGGCATCTCTATTTCCATAATAATCATTGTCAATTATTCCAGCAATTTCAATACCGTGGTCATCACATATATCAAACAATTTGCCCATGACCATACTTGAGCCTAAGAATATCAGAGGTTTAGTATTGTCATTGATAAATGTCATTGTACTTCTTCCTCAACAAATTCTTGTAGCCTGGCTTGATCAATAATAGAAATTATCTCGTCTCTTGTTAACATTTTCCCACAATATCTAATTAAGTCATGTGGTTGAGCATGCGGAAATAATTTATCCCAATAAGTAATTGTTCTAACCATAGTTCTTAAAGAACCGTGTGTTACATTTGTAGGACGACAATGTGCAGTGATTTCTTGATCCATAAAAACTATTTGGCCATCTTGCCAATCTTGAGTATAGACCCATTTATCTTTAAATACGATTTTTTTTAATTCATTGTAAAGTTTTTGGCTATCAGATTCCGACATTCCAACAAATCCATCAAAGCTATAAGATGGAAATTTAATACCAGGTAATCCAGTAACAGACTCTGCATATAATCGCGTTTCTGTTCCATCTAATGCACATAGATTATACTTTACTACTCTCTGTTGACGATCATTTAAGCCAGGAGCAACATTGCCTGTAATCCATCGATGTTTTACATATAATTCTTTAATTTCACTTTGCAAACTACTGCTCATTGACGCATAAGCATCATGAGTGCATAAGAATTTAGTCTGACTATTTGCTGAGTCGCTTACACTCATGAGCCCTATGACTCTTGGGGAATCATCTATAGATCCTTGATCCTGATGCCAATTAAGTTCTCCCTCGGTGAATAATCCGCCAGGTTTTCCATCTTTATCGTATTTGTAAGTTACCAGTGTAACAGCATCAGATATATTTTTGTCTACGTGTTTAGTAGTATATCCTAAATTAGCAGTAACTTCTCGCCAATGCCTGCCTTTTAATTTTTGTTGGTGTAGATATTCATGTACTATTGATTTACTATAATTACCCCAAGATATCATTATTTCGTGTAATCTTTTGGGTTCAATTTGCTGATCAATAAAAACTATGTTTTGCTGTGCCACAACGCGGCCTAAGGCTTCAATTTCTTCATTGCTGTTTAGATCGATATCGTATATTTCAAGACCAACGCTAGAATCGTAATTTTTTAATGCACGAGTTTTCATCGTAGTTCCTTTAAATTAAATGAATTAAAATGCTAGCAGTAACTCTGCACACGGACGGCGTTCTAGGCATATCATGCTAGTAAAGGAGTAACTACCCCTAGCGTCTTAGATACCGGCGTCAACGACTGTTGGCGCTGCATCTTTATTTATTCTGTTGGCGCGCCTTTGCTAGGTTTTTGGCTTGATGCTGGGTCAACAAACTTGCGATTCTTAGCGGCTGCTTGTGCTGATTCTGCGGCAATCATTAGATCAAGAAACACTCTACGTGTGTGTTTGTTTTGAATTCCGCAGGCTAATTTTTTAGAGGTTTTGCTGAGATTGAAACTTGAGTTAGTTGCCATTTAATTATCCTTGTTTGATTTTGTTTAAGTATTCTGCACCAAATTGACCTTGATCAATTTCAATCAGTGCTTCAACTGTGGGTTTATTTGCGTAGGGTTTACGATTACCATTTTTATCTGCTATAGTACGTTTACTAGCAATTTCACGGGCACGGATAGCACCTGCTAAGATCATACGGAAACGATTGCCTTCAAATGGTTTGATACAGTTATCAATGTTATAACGTTCAACGGTGTTGACTGCTTTTACTGACATAGAATACTCCAATAGTTATTGAATTTACAGTTAAGTATAACAGATTTTACTACAAAGGTCAACAGTTATGTTTTGAATGCTAGGCGATTGCCTGGACGTTTATTGGCTTGATAATCAGCGGCACTGAATACAATCTTACCCGTAAATACTGGAGGCCAAACTACATCAAATCGTGCCCAACCCACGGCATCACCACTGCGTGCAGTAAATTGGTTAACTTGGATTAAGTTAGCACGGCTTAAGATGAATGTAAAGAATTCTGTAGTAAGATTAACATCTGCGTTTAGTCTATGTATACAAGCTCTGGCTACAGAAGAAATCAAATGATAACAAACAGCGTAATCTGCTTTGTCAGTTTTAGCAGCCATTAACTTCATGATCTTTTTAAGATTTGGTGTGATACCTTTAGTACCTCGAGTAATCTTTTGATCGACATAGGTTTTAACTACTTGGACTTCTTGAGCAGTAATCAATCCCATGGCATTAGCTAACATCAAAGGACCTTCTACTGCGTTATATTGCATGATCATATCAATCGCTGCGACAAACAATTTATATTTTGTTTTTAATAATCGTTTATCTGCGTTGCTAAAACGTTCTGGATAGCGTTTAATAACACCAGCGATACTTGATAGCGAAGCTGCACCACCTTTGCCTTCTGCTTTGTTACTGATACGCAAGGTAGTACCGTTGGCCCAATTGATTTGGCTGTCATACAAGGGTTCATTTAGGGCTGCTGGATAGAATACTGACTTGACATTTTTCCACGTAACACCTAGTGTTTTTAATAACTGTGTTTCAACATCGTTGTAGTTACCACCAGCTAGACTGCCACTGATCAATGCCAATGGTGTAGCTACTTCACCAAAGTCAACTTTGATATCTCTCTCATATGGTGCTAGTCCTTTGACAGGAGTTGTTTTACCTAGTAAGGCATTGTTAACTAATTGTCCAATGGCTTTTGATAGTGTTGCATCTACGTTTCTTTCTCGTAGCATAGCATCTACCTGTACCGGCACTTGTATAGGTTTGATGTTAGTATTAACAGCAACTACATCAACTGGTTTAAGTCCAATACGTTTAATAACTTCTGCTTGACGATCTTTACCTGTACCAGTCATGCGTGTCTGTTCCCACGCAAGTCCTGTTGACTTTTCAAAATCAGTAGGAGTCCAATGCATACCAATATTGTCCATGGTACGCTTTTGGAAGAATTTAATAAATGGGTATAGCTTTTTCTTTTGATCCTGCATGACTACCAACATGGCAGCACCTTGTTTAGCTGGTTGTGTGTTGACTACCTTTACCTGAGACATTTTTAAACCCATGTCTTCAACTATGGTTTCAATCTCTAACAAGAGATCTTCCATAGGTAAGTTAGGCTTTTTAATAGGGAATTGAGCCAAACTAGCCATGGTATATCTATTACCAGCGGCATCAGTCCAGTAGTGCGGTGAAACTTGTGATTCTAACCAACGTTTGGCCATTCCACCTGCGGATTCTTGGAGTTCTTTAAAGTTCATGATACAGTATTTATCTGCGTTCTATATCTTCTTCTGTGCAGGCAATACCATATTGTATTTCGACTATTTTACAGGGTTGATCTGAGGGATTATGTAGTTTATGCCAACATTCAGCTTTGATTGTAAACTGAGCATGTCGTTTAAGTTTAACGTGACTGGTTGTTGTAGCATCTTCAAAATCTACTGTACAGCTACCTTCTGCTACATGCCAATGCTCATCGCGATCATAGTGGCGTTGCATGGTTAAACTTTGTCCTGGTTCTATAGTAAGTTCTTTTACCTTGGTTCCTTGGACTTCATGCAAGACACGATAGTATCCCCAAGGGCGGTCAGTCTTGGGTGCTTTGTAATCTTCAAGTATCCAACTGCTGCTATTCTTTTTAGTTTTGCCACCCACACCAAACACAAAGTCTACGTCGGTTACTGACATCTCTGGTATGTTTTTAGCAGTTCTATCGCCGCCATTGGCAAAGATGATCTTGCTGTTAGGATAGTTTAGTTTTGTTTCTTCAATGATATCGCAGGCAGTGTCGTCAGTGTCATCAAAGGCGATAGCATAGTCTACAAATTTCAAATTGCTGATGATAGCTTGTCGCTCTTTAAACGGCATAAATGCTCTGCCTTTTTTGCGTTCAAGCCAACTATCACTGTTAACACCTACAATCAGTATGTTACCTAAGGCTTTAGCAGCTTTGAGATATTCTATATGTCCTGAATGTAGTGGATCAAATCCACCTGTACAAATTACCACGCTATTGATCATCTTGTTTGTAACTCTTTCTGGTTGGTGGTAATGGTTTAAGTAACTGTTGACTTTTACTTGTAGGTTTAGCCTGTACCACTGTGGTTTCTGCAGATCTAATCACTTCATTAAATACACCAGTTGTTGTTGGAGGTTCTGTTGGATTCCAATCCATCTTTTTGCTAACGTAGTCAATAAAGTATAATTCTTTATCTAACCATGGCATGATGATTTCTTCTTGTTTAAGATAACCACTGGTGTTGATTGAATCAACAATACTAGGATGTAATAGTTTTTTATCAATTAAATCGTACCAATTGGTTGTTGCTGGATCCATTGGAGCGATGTCTGTTTTGTACACAGCCATGTTAATCCAAGGATCTTGGAATTTCTTAAGTAGGTAAGCATCACGACAGTCAAATCCATTTACGGCCAACATATAAATCAGCATGACTGGAGTATAGTGAAAATAACATCTATTATAGCCTCTGCTGTATTGTTGATTATGCTCAATACCTGTATGTTGTGGAACAGACAATATCAACATTCCATTAACTGTCATGGCTTTATTCCAGCGGTGTAATGTCAGCAATGGATTAGTGCTATACTGTAGGCTGTCATGCGCCCACATTAGATCAATGCTGACTGGAAATATCTGTTCATCACTGAAATCTCTTTGAACTTTATTGATATTTTTGAGAGTGGGGACCTGTGCTAGTTTAGCAGGATCATTATCTACTGCAAAACAATTAAAGTTATAGGGTTCTGGTGGCTCAGCATAATTTTCTAAAGTAGCCCACCAGGCGACATCTTCACCTGTGCCACAGCCCATGTCAGCTATGTTTCTTAGGCTTTCTAAGAAAGTATCATATTGCTGTATGGTTTCTAATATACCTAAACTGTGTCTAGCCAATTGAAGCATCCTCCATACCTGCTGTTCTTAAACGAGTTACGTGTCCTAGCATGAAGTTCTTGCTTTCAAGCCCTTTCATGATACCTAACCATTTGTTTCTTAACAGTGCTACTTCGTTGATAATGGTTTCAAAGTCAATGACTTCGTCTTCACCATCTACATATTTTTCTGCATCACGACTAGTTAAAGCACGAGCATATCCTTCTAGATACTTTTGGAAGTGTTTCTTGCGTATTTTTCTTAACTGAATGTTGAGGTAATTAAGAACTGCTTCAATCTCTTGTAGCTGATTGAAACGTCGTTCTGTAATTCCGGGCAGGCCAGCAAGATTCTTTTCTATGTTGCCATAGACACCCACTTCCTTTCGTGCGTCTTCTAGTTCCTTTTCATAGTGCTGTATGAAATCAGGAATACTACCTAAACTTGCTACTACTCGACTATACCACATTGTTTATCCATTCTGTAAATGATGTTGGAAAAATATCCAACGATAGATTTCTTCTTTTAGTAAATTCTATTAAGTAACCTTTTAAATTGCGTTGTTCTTTTATATCAGGTACTATATTCAATGAGTTTTTAATTATATTTTGTGCATTAATTGGTAGTTTATCTATATCATTCAACAATGCTTCTTTACTATAGTCATCCATAACATGTATAGATAAAAAACTAGGATCGTTGCATAAACTGAAATCTATATCTATACCACTTCCAATATATTTAACGAAATCTACCAAACCAAACAATGTAAGGTTGCTTAATACCGAATTAAATTTATATTTGATTTTATGATTTTGTATTTCTGATAAGTTGTTTTTAAATCGTTGCCACGTATTACCTGCACGTATTACCTCGTATGATTTACTAATATTTTCTGCGCTTATTACAAGATTAACATTTTGATATTTCTTTAATTTTTCTAATTCTTTTGAGAATCGTTTTTCATTAACCCCTAATCCTGTATATACAAAAATTGGTATATTAGTTGGTAACTTTGCAATCAGATCTTCAAGATAAATGTATAAAAATGTTTCTCCGCCAGATATGTTAATAGTAGAAAGTTTTGATGATTTTGATATTTTGCTTATTTCATCAAATAATTTAATTTTATTTGGTGATATATTGATTTCTTTCTGACTTACCGCAGCAACTACGCGATCTTTACTATTAATAGTAAATCTATCTCCAACATCTGTAACAGAATAAATTCCATTATTAGAAATATCATTAAACCAAGCAGAACTGTACTGCTTACAGCAATAAATACAGGTCATATTGCATTGACTACCTATCATTATATTTAAGACTTCTGGGTTAGATTCTATATCTATATGGGTTTTTAATTTGGTTCCCATGATAATACGACGACTTTCAGATCCTCGACTTTCAGGATTCCAACAGTTAGAAGCACATCCAGCTACTGGAATATTATCTAACATATTTCTACGTTCAGATTGTAATTCGGGGGTATTAAATAATTTTCCTGGATGATTCTCTATCCAATCAACATTAATTTTGTGCGGGTTGGCACTGCAACAGCTTTGTGTTGTTAGTTTCTCAATGTCAACCGATAACCACCAAAATTTCTGAGAACAATAATAGTCTGGGTTAATAGTCGTCATCCTCATCTTCATCGTAGTCTGGTTCTTCAACTTCGTCTTCGCCTAGATATTCTTGCAGGCTACGTTTAAGATAACTGTCTGTACCTGCAAATGCTTTAAGGTCACGTTCAACAATATTGTGATCTGCTACAATAGCCAACACATGATCTGCTGCCGCTTGGCGATCTTTAGGAGCGATATACTCTTTACAAGTAAGCCAAACTTCACCTAATGCATCTAGTTCAATACTCATTCTGCTGTCTCCTCATCTAACATTGCTGGTGCTTCTGGTGCTGGGCCACCATCTAATAGTTTAGAGTTTGATGAAATATCTTTCATAACAATGTCTAAACAACCTTCTTCGTTGGCTTCCCATGCTTTACGGAACTGTTTGATTTCTTTACCGTCAGCTGATTTATAAGCAAGACGATTACCATCTTTACTCAATAAACCTTTGCCTTCCATCATGTCAGTTAACCCACTGTATGGATTCATACCTGTTTCATATGGAATCTTGATCTGTACTGATTCAAATGGTTTAGCATATCTGGTCTTCATGATCTTACATGCGGCACGGATACCTTTAACTTCTGAAACTTTATTGCCATCCTCGTCTTCTTTAAGTTTTAACTTACGCATAGCAACAACGATTGAACTTGCATAGATAAAACCTTGTCCACCTGAAATCTTGTCATCCGGATCAAACATATCTTGGCTAGCGTATGTGTGATTGGTTGCTACCAGACCAACATTATGGCTACCAAACATATTTACACAATTACGCACTAATGCTGTTAATGCTTTAGGCTTACGACCCATATCACCTTTTAAATCACCTGCTTCAAACTGATTGATATCTGTTGGAGTTAATAACATACCTAAGCTGTCAATAACAAAAAGAACTTTTGGACATTCTTCTTTTGGTAATGTCTTATACTCTTTCATGAACTCATGGATGGTTTTTGCTACATCATCAATCATAGCTAGGTTGAGTTTAAGAAGTTTTTCTTCTCTGGTATCTACACCTAGGTCATGCAACCATTTTTCATCTAGAGCATTTTCTGTGTCAACTAAGATAACATAGATACCATCTTTCTGTGCGTTGCGGATCAAGTTACCTGAACAGATAAAACTTTTACCTGCGCCAGATTCACCAGCAAATACTGTAACTTTACCTAGTGGAACACCACGATGGAAGTCGCCACTAATAAGATAGTTAAGTGTGTAATTGCCTGTTGAAATCCAATCGGTTGGGTCATTGAATCCTGTACTAAGACCATCAATGCTTTTGGTGATTGACTTTCTAAATTTACTAATATCGAATGGTTTTGCCATGATTACTCCTTGATTAATTTAATATAATTGAACATTGATTGTTTTTTTGTAAATTGTGGTATAATACTTTGCGATACTTAAACAGATTATCTGCTAGCCCCGGAATATTTGCTATAGGAAGTTGTGAGGTTATTAGATCAACATTATGATCCTCTGCCCATGTTTTAAATTCTACACTATATGGGATAGTCTGAGGTTTTTTCAATGATATCTGAAATGAATATTCTAAGGTTTCATAATTATAATGGTCCAAGCATTCTAATTCATCATCAAAATATTCAAATTTATTATAATATTGTCGGCCAACATACGTATAGTTAAAAGAAAAATTAGTGATGTCATTATTAGAAATCATATTATTTCTAAATGGATTATCAAATACTTTCCATTTGTCCTCCGAGCTAAATTCTAAATTTTGTTCAACGAAACTTGATTCTAATCTATGCACAGCTAAGTTGATTTCTTCATATGGGTATAAATACCCTAGTTTTGTCATTGCATCAGCTAGACGAATATTTCTAATTTCATCTGGATACATATCATGTAATTGATTACCTAATTGTGCTTGTTCTTTATCGCTACTATATCTTAACATATCAATATTAACTATATCTGATTGAGAAAATACCCAATCAGCATGCGTTTGATTTAAAAATTTCTGATCTAAATAATTTTCTAAATTGGTATGTTGTATAAAACTTTTCTTAGTTAAATTGTATAAAACTTCGTTGGTTTTCGATATAGCCCAATGCAATTCTCTGATATTTTGATCTAATTGTCTGGCTAATCTTTTATTTGAAAAAGAATTTATCGATTCTGAATTCACTTTATTTACGAAGAATTCAAATAGCTCATGATTTTCTATAACATTAAAAGGTATAGAATCTCCAGTATTATCGAAAACCAACGAAAATTTCATATATTAATTAAGATGCTTTTTGTCTGTTGCGGATCATCGCCAAGATGTCTTCAGCTCTAGCCGCGCCACCTGCTGGAGGTGTTGCTACTGGTGCTGTAGGAGCTGCCGCTTCTGTTACTACGGGAGCTGCAGCTGGTGCTGGAGTATCTAATGCACCATCATCTTCATGCACTGCTGGTTCAGCTGATGCTGTAGCCGGCGCACTATCAGTTGAAGCATTAGCAGTAACCACTGTTACACCTCTTGGTTTGTAGTAATTACCCCAACGATCTGCGTCATATGCTTGACCATCTACTGATGCTTCAAACATTTCTTTCATGACTTTCAATTCAACTTCGCTTGGTTTCTTAGGTAAGAAATCTTTCAAGTTGTATAAGCCATGAGCGTCAATAGCTGCCGCTTCTTCTGCTGTTAGTGCAGATTCTTTGCGTGACCATTTACTAGTTGAATAATCAGCATAACCACCTTTTGATGTTTTAGTAACTGTAAAGTCTAAACCACCTTGGTAGTCTGTTGGTAAATTTTCTAGTTCTGGATCTAACAATGCAGCTTTCACTAGATTGAAAATCTGTGGGCTGATGATAAATCTACGGATTGGGTTTTGTGGTGTAACATCATCTTTTAATGGATTCTCACGCACAAAGCCTTGGAACAAGTATGATCTTTTCTTCCAATACTTACGACCCATTTCTTCTAGACTTTGGTCTTTGAACCAAGTTCTAACTTCTGCTAAGATTGGGCATGCTTCACCCCACATTTCAACGCATGGTACTTGAACTGTGACTGGTTTACTGTCTGCTTGACCTTTAACGCCAGCAAATGGTAAATTGATCATTGCTCTTTCTACCCAGAAGAATGTGTTTTTGGTGTCTGCATCTGGAAGGAAACGGATACGAGCATTTTGCCCTTCTGCGATATTCCAGTGTGCGTAGATGGCGTTGTCTCCGCCTTGTGATGAATTACTACCTGAACTGCGATTTTCTTGTGCTTGTAATTTTGCACGGATTTCTGCTAATGATGTTGCCATGGTATTTCTCCTAAAGTTGGTCTTAAAATATGCCTAAACGTGTTATGCATCTTAACATAATACGCTAATATTATTTATCTCGCAAGTGTAATTATAAGATATTTTAACCAAAACAAAAGGGCCCGTAAGCCCTTTTGGTGTAACTCGTTGTTTTATATTATTTTAAACCTGCTAGTTTTTTAATATCTTCTTTAACACTTGACCAATCTTGTTTATATAAATTGTCCATAGGTCCTGGTACTTTACCATAATCTGGTGCCACGCTAGGAACTGTTTGTACAAAACCCGTCAATGCTTTGCCTTTGTCGATCCATTGTTGTAATGGTCCTGGTTTAGTATCTTTGAATAAGCCTGGTGCTGTGGTAACTACTTGTCCATTTTTTAATTTAGCTTGTATAGCTGTTGGAAGTTTTGTATTTGGGCTAGGTCCTAAGATCGTAGCCATTGTGCCTTCTGCTGGAATATAAACTTCTTTGCCAATTAACGGTTTTAACCATGCCATAAATTTACTGTCTGTTTCTTCTAGATTTGTTTTGGCTTTTTGGACTAATTCTGCCTCAAGTTTAGGAATAGTATATTGATCACCATCAACATCTATGTCGTAAAGTTCAGAATCCTCACCTGTTACTCGACCTTGTATTTCTGGTGCGCCTTTTTTCTGGATAATATCGCCTACATTAATTGCTGCTTCGTTTAATGCTCGTTCAAATGCTTCGTGTAGGTCACTGTGTTCTTGTTCAATACCAGCGTCGCGTTCGATCATGCGAACCCAGCCACTGATGTCACTGCTACCAATTTCTTCAACAGGTGCAGCGAATTCTGCTATTTCACGGGCCGCTTCTAATACACCGTCTGGGCCTAGTTTCTTTAATAGTTCATGATGATTGTGTGCGATCCTGCGGATGATAGCTGATTGTATAGCTTCAAATCCACCGTCATCTTCTTCGTCTTCTTTTACTTGATCTTTGTATAAGTCGTCAATGTCACCTAGGTAACCGTCGCAAGCATGTTCTTCATCGT
>Ga0316231_1002143_pt1 | contig 19550 bp, 20 predicted proteins | sample TBH18027metaG_FD_206002 | JGI IMG/M metagenome (GOLD analysis project Ga0316231, IMG submission 206002) | Freshwater microbial communities from Trout Bog Lake, Wisconsin, USA - TBH18027 | ecosystem: Environmental > Aquatic > Freshwater > Lake > Hypolimnion/Profundal zone | place: USA: Wisconsin...
GATGCGGGCCAGCGACTTTTCGGGAATGCCGATGCCATTGTCGCGCACGACCAGTTGCAGTTTGCCGTCGACATTGCGGGCGCAAAGCGAGACCTCGCCGCCGGACGGCGTGAATTTCACGGCATTGGACAGCAGGTTCAGCAAGATCTGCTTGATGGAGCGCGGGTCGGCGATCAGCGTGGGAAGGTCGGGGGGGATGCTGACCAGGATGGCCAGCCCGCATTCCTCGGCGCGCCGCCGGTTGAGTTCGACGCAGTAGCGCGCGGTATCGGCGAGATCGACTTCCTGTGGGTCGAGGACGAATTTTCCCGCCTCGATCTTGGCGGTGTCGAGAATATCGCTGATCAGATTCAGCAGGTGATGGCCGGCCTCGAAGATGAGCCCGGCATATTCCTCGTATTTTCCGTGCAACGGGCCAAAGAGCTTGGTGCGCATGGTATCTGAAAAGCCCAGGATCGCGTTCAGCGGCGTGCGCAGTTCATGGCTCATATTGGCCAGGAATTCGGACTTGACCCGGTTTGCCGCCTCGGCGGCTTCCCGTGCTGCCAGGTTCTTGAGCAATTCCAGCTTCAGGCGTTCGCGTTCCAGCGTCGCGTCGCGGAACAGGCTGACCGTGCGCGCGAACTGCCCGAATTCGTCCCGGCGCTCCTGCATGGGGATGACCCGCCGCATGTCCCCCGCGATCACCGCCTCCATCGCGCCGGTCAGGGCCCGCAGCGGCCGTATCACGCGGTGAACCATGAACAGGATGGTGCCACCCGCGACCACGATCGCAGCGAAGATGGCCGCGAGCGCGACGAAAAGATGTCTTTGCGCCGCTTGCGCCTGGCCGCGAATATGGTCTTCGGCAAGCGTGAACGCCATGCGCGAAACATTGGTGATGCTGGCCATGCTCTGGTTCGTGCGCGTCATCCATGCCGTGGAGGAAAGGGCGGGACGCACGCCCTCATTCAGTTCCCCCAGAATACCGCTCCGCAGCGTCGTCTGCTGGGTGAAGTACACCTTCTGGGCCTGCTGCACCGCTTTCTCCAGCAAGGCGGGAAGTTTGCGGTTTTGGGCATCAGCCTGGATGACATTCCAAGGCGAGGCGATCGAGACCTTCATTTCCATCAGCCGGTGGCGATCAGCCTCGCCAAGCGGCGCGGCGCGTTCGATGGCGGCGGAGACAAGGCCCCGGTCCAGGCCGGCCTGATTGCGCACGAAACGAGCGATGCTGCCCGTTTTCATCATTTCCTCGACAAAGGAATCGGTGCCCGCCAATTGGGAGGACAGGTTGTCGGTCTGTGCCTCGGTCACTTTGACGAGGGCGTTAACCGCATTGGCCCATTCCTGCCAGACCGCCGCCTGACGCTGCGGCGCCGGCAAACGCAGCAGCGCCAGCGCCCCGGAAAAGGCCCGCTCATACCGGATTTGCGCCTGGGAAAGTGTCTGGCGGTCCAGTGCCGCCTTGGCCGCACTCTCACGCAGCAGAAGGGCGGCGATCATATTCAGGGTCTTCACACTGGCAGCGTGGAAGCGGACGATCTGATCGCCGCCGGCCGCATTCAGCGCCGCGATGTCGAGATGCGCGGCGTCCACCGCGCCGCGCTCGACCCGCAAATCTTCATCGGCCAGCAGAAGGCGTTGCGCCCTGGTCACGATCGAGAGCCGGGCATCGGCTTGCGCCTGGCTGTCGAAAGCATCCTTCGCGGATATTGCGAGGGCGGACACCAGCATCAGGACAAGCAGACCCATGCTGAAAGACAGGACCACGCTGATGGAATGGAGTTTTTTCACACGCGCCCCGGCTTTCGCCGGATAACAGTATCCGGCCAGCGGTTATAGAAGACCTAATCCACGCGCAGTAATTACTGCTCCAGTCTGGCACAGCGCCAGATTTACACACCGTTAAGCGCCGACGCTGTAAGCCTCTGCTGTTCCGCAAAAGGCGGAAATTCGGGGGCCGAACGCGCTATGTCCGAACTGCAGACCGAACTTGCCCCGCGCTTCGCCAGCCTGGCGAAACTCGACAGTGCGCAAATGACCAGCGCGGCGCGGCGCGAATTGCTGCGCCAGGTTTCCGGGGCGCTGGATGCGCAGGGCCGCGAGATCGATCCCGCCACGGTGGCGCAGTTCGACGAGGCCCTGGCGGCGGCGGCGGCCGACTATTCCAAGCAGGTGCGGGCCGAGATCGCGCGGCTGGTGGCCAGCCATGCCGGGCTGACGCGGGTGGCCGAAAGCTTCGCCTTTGACGATATCACGGTGGCGGCGCCGATTCTGCGCCGCTCCAGCGCGCTGAGCGAAGCGACGCTGCTGCGCGTCGTCGCGCAGCAGTCGCAGGAACATCTGATGGCGGTGACGCAGCGGACGCATGTCAGCCCGGCCTTGTCGCACGCCCTGGTCGAGAAGGGCGACGACCGCGTGGTCTCGTCGCTGCTGCAGAATGACGGTGCCGAGATCGCCGCCGAAACCTATGACCGCATCGCCGTGCGCGCCGAAGACAGCACCGTGCTGCAGGCGCCGCTCGTGCGCCGCCAGGGCGTGCCGCCGGAACTGCTGAACGCTCTGTACCTGAAGGCGGAAACAGCACTGAAAAAGGAAATCCTCGCCCGCCTCGAGGGCATCGCGCCGGAGGAAATAGAGCAGGCCTTCGCCCGCAGCCGGGCCCGCGTCACCAGCCAGTATGCGCGCCCCGCCGACTATCAGGAGGCGGCGCGGCGCATCGACGCCATGGCCTATGCCGGCACGCTGAAGCCGCCGGTGCTGGTGTCGCTGCTGCGCGAGGGCAAGGCCGCGCGCACCGCCTTCAAGATCGCGCTGGCGCACCTCACCGACATGGAGATCGAACTGATCGACCGGGTGGTGGACGGCCATGACGTCGACACGCTGGCGCTGCTGTGCCGGGGTTCGGCGATGGAACGGGCCGTCTTCGTCACCCTGGCGGTGGCGCTGGACGCCAATCCCACCAACGCCATGGCCGGGGCGACCCAGTTCATGGCGCTGTATGACAGCGTGCCGGTGACGGCGGCGCAGCGGGCCCTGCGCTTCTGGAAGGTCCGCACGGCAGCCTGATCGGACGGCCGTGCCGTCCGTTCACAGCCGGAAGATCGCCACGGGGGCCAGTGCCAGCGCCAGAGCGGCCCCTTGCAGCGCCAGCCTGCGCGCGGGTGCCGTGGCCGGTCGCCAATCCGCCGTCAGGACAAAGGCCGCGATAAAGGGCAGCTGCACCACCATCAGCAACTGGAAGAGGTGGGCGGCGGCGCCTTCATCCCCGTCATGCGTTTCCCAGCCGGCGGTGAGCGCCGCCACCACCAGCGCGAAGGCGGCAAGAGAACAGACCAGGGGAATAGCGAAAGCAACACGGTTGAGCCGGGCGCGGGTCATGGGGGGCCTCCACAATCTGGCCATATTCTAACATATCCCGGGGTGGCGGTCACCCGCGCCCGGGCCGTCAAAGCCTTGTGGCTCAGATCGGCGCGGGCTAATGGTGAGTCCGGCTGCGCAAAGGGTCCCAACGACCCTCTGCCCGCCCGAACACCGCCCCCGGGAGAGCCTCTTGTCGCGCAAAAACACCCTGATTGCCGCCGCCACCGTGGCCCTCCTGGCCGCGGGCGGGCTGGGTTTCTACTTCTACCAGCAGTCGCAGGACGGCACGGCCAGCCACAGCCAGCAGGCGGCAGACAATGCCGGTCCGGCCGCGCCGGCGGCCGCTGCCGGGGCCAAGGGGCCCCTGCCCGCGCCGGTCTTCCTGGTGCTCGACAAGCAGGCGGTGCTGCGCTTCTCCAAGGCCGGGCAGGACATCGCCCGCCAGATGCAGCCGGTCATCCAGCAGGCGCAGACCACCATCCTGGGCCAGCGCCAGTCGCTGGAAAAGCAGGCGGCGGATCTGCAGCAGAACACCAGCCTCAGCCCCGAAGAACGCGACAAGCGCGGCGCCGCCCTGCAAGCCAGGAGCCAGGCGCTGCAGGTCGAGGCGCAACGCCGCCAGCAGCAGCTCAGCGAGGCGCTCAACCGCGCCAACGCGCCCCTGAGCAAGGCGGTGGGCGAGATCGTGCCCGCCATCGCCAAGCAGCGCAACGCCAACATGGTGTTGGACCGCGCCGCCCTGGCCCAGGCCGATCCCGCCTTCGACATCACCCAGGATGTGATCACCCAGCTCGACGCCAGGCTGCCATCGGTGAAGGTGGAACTGGGCGCGCCGAAATAGGATTCAGCGCGACAGCGACTGGAATTGCGCGTCCGTCAGCGTAATGGCGCTGGCGGCGACATTCTGCTCAAGGTGTTTCACCTGCGATGTGCCCGGAATGGGCAGCATCACCGGCGACCGCCGCAGCAGCCAGGCCAGCGCGATCTGGGCATGCGTTGCCCCAATTCCATTTATCGCGTGCGCCTTCGCCACCCGCGCCAGCGCCGTGCCGCCATCGGTCAGATCGCCCGCCGCCAGCGGATACCAGGGGATGAAGCCGATACCGTTGGCCTCGCAATAATCCAGCACATCGTCGCTTTCGCGCGACATCATGTTGTAGTGGTTCTGCACCGTGGCGACGGGAAAGATCTTCTGCGCCGCCTGAATCTCGGCCACCGAGACTTCGGACAGGCCCGCATGGGCGATGACGCCTTCGTCGATCAGATCCTTCACCGCACCGAACTGGTCGGCCATGATCACGTTGGAGGCGACGCGGTGCAGCTGCCACAGCGCGATCTGCTCGACACCCAGTTTCTTCAGGCTTTTCTTCGCCGCCTCTTTCAGATGCGCCGGGCTGGCGTTCACCGCCCAGCGGTCGGGACCGGAGCGGGTGAAGCCCGCCTTGGTGGCGACAACCAGGCCCTTGTAGGGGTGCAGCGCCTCGCGGATCAGTTCTTCCGAGACATCGGGGCCGTAGGAGTCGGCGGTGTCGATGAAGTTCACGCCCAGTTCCGGCAGGCGGCGCAGCACCCGCAGCGCTTCGGCCTTGTCCTTCGGCGGCCCCCAGATGCCCGGGCCGGTGATGCGCATGGCGCCGAAGCCCATGCGGTGCACCGCCAGCGCGCCTCCGATCTTGAACGTTCCCGATTGCCTTGCATTGGGAATTGGGGTGTCGCTCATCCGTCAGTTCCACTTGTTAAAGGCAAAAAACGCGGCCCCACACAGAAACAGAAACGAGACGGCGTGGTTCCAGCGCAGACTTTCGCCCAGATATGTCACCGAGAAAATGGCGAAGATGATCAGCGTGATGATTTCCTGCATCGTCTTCAACTGCGCCGCCGAATAGACTTGGTGGCCGATGCGGTTGGCCGGTACCGCCAGGCAATATTCGAACAGAGCGATGCCCCAGCTAACCAGGATGGTGGCCCACAGGGCGGTCGATGGGAATTTCAATTGCCCATACCAGGCGAACGTCATGAAGACGTTGGAGAAAATCAGCAGAAGGATCGGCGTAATGTAAGGCGTCATATCTCAAAGACCTTCTTGTCAGCATGGAGGTGGGCGGCGGAACCAACCGGGCTCCGGACGAAAATGTTTCTCGGCCCGTTCTGGCCGCGGCATTTGCGACAGTCCGATACAATTTTGCCTCGCCCGGGCGCTTCCCGGCCAGCCCTCGCGGGAGGACAGTTGGCCCCGGCTCTGTGTCCGATCGGCGCTCCACCTTAGGATACGGCCAGTTGCGGACGGCCGGACCGGTTTTGGTGCCCCCACGTAAAAACCCAAGTCCGGCCGTCCAATTTTCCCCGAAACCGGCATCAGCGACAAACCATTACAGCCCGCCCCCTTGCACCGGGCGCTCCCAAGACGATATTTGCTGCATCCCCCGCTGGTTCCCCCTGGGGACCCGAAAACCCGGCCGTCTCCTTTCCCCGCCAAAGAGGGTAAGGGACTGCCCCCTGAGGCGATGAGATTTTGATGCGCACGATTTTCAAAGCCCTGTCCGTCAGCGCCCTTGCGCTGGCCGCGGCCGGTTGCAAGCTGACGCCCAACCCCACGCCGCTGGACAAGCCGGGCGACATGCCCGCCGCCTTCACCGCCCCGGTGGTGGACAAGAACGCTCCGATCTGGCCCGCCGCCGAATGGTGGAACAACTTCAACGCCCCTGAGCTGCCGATGCTCATGGAAACGGCGATCCGCGAAAACCTCGACCTCAAGGTCGCGATCGGCCGCGTGCTGGAAGCGGAAGCCAACAGCACCATCGCCTTCTCCGCCCTGCTGCCCACCGTCAACGGCACGCTCGGTGCAAAAAAGGCCGGCAACAGCAGCATCAACTCCGACACCTTCAGCGCCGGCCTCACCGGCAACTATGTGCTGGACTTCTTCGGCCAGAACCGCGCCCGTCTCGCGGCGGCGAACGAAAATCTGCGCGGCGCCCGCTACACCCAGGTCAATACCGGCCTGACCATCGAGCAGTCGGTGGCCACCACCTACTTCACCATCCTGTCGCTGCGCGAGCGCATTGCCATCACCCGCGAAAATCTGGACCTGGCCCGCCGCCTGCTGGCCATCAGCCAGGCCAAGTTCGCCGCCGGCGTCGCGTCCAACCTGGATGTGATGCAGGAAACCGCCACCGTGGCGCAGCAGCAATCCACCCTGCCCGGCCTGATCGAGCAGGAGCGCGAAGCCCGCTACACCCTGGCCGTGCTGCTGGGCCTGCCGCCAGAGAATTTCGACGTCAAGGCGCAGAACCTGAATGGCGTCACCGCGCCGTCCGTGCAGGGGGGCCTGCCGTCCGACCTGCTGCTGCGCCGCCCCGACATCGCCCTGGCCGAGGCCAACCTCTACGCGGCCCACGCCAACGTCGATGCGGCCCGCGCCGCCTTCTTCCCGCAGATCGGCCTGACGGCCGGCGCCAGCTTTGGCTCGAACATCCTAGGCACCATCTTCAATCCCAGCAGCTTCGCCTGGAACGTCGGCGCTTCGCTGGCCCAGACCATCTTCGACGGTGGCGCCATCAATGCCCGCGACCAGATCGCCAAGGCGCAGCAGGACGAGCAGATCGCCACCTATCGCAAAACCGTCTTCACGGCCTTCCAGCAGGTGGAAACCGGGATCGGCACTGCCAGCGCCATCAACGAGCAGCTGGACTTCATCCAGCAACAGACCACGGCCTCGGTCGAAGCCGAGCGCATTTCCGAACTGCAGTATCGCGAAGGCACCATCGACATCACCACCCTGATCAACACGCAGCAGTCCCTGTTCAGCGCCCAGATCTCGCTTGTGCAGACCAAGCTGACCCGGCTGCAGAACAGCATCAATCTCTACATCGCGGTGGGCGGCGGCTGGGACCAGAAGCAGTCCGACACGGACTACAAGCCGCAGCTGGACTGGTTCCCGCTGTAAGAAAGAGCAGCATCGATCCGGAAAAGGCCCGCCATCGCGCGGGCCTTTTTCTTTGGTGGCGGTGTTCAGAAGCCGAATATCTTCGCCGCCAGGCGCGGGACCACGGCGTCGAAACGCAGCGGCGCCGTGGTGACGGAGAGATTGATGCAGGGCTCGCCCGGATCGGCCACCGGATTGTGCCGCGTCTGCGGCGTCGCCACCTGCAGGTCGCCCGGCGCGTAACAGCCAGTCTCGTCGGTGAAGCCACCCGCCAGCACCAGCGTGTATTCCAGCCCGCGATGGCCATGCCCCCCCGTGTCGGCGCCGGGCGCCCCCTTCAGCAGGCGAACGCGGATGCGGCCACGGCGGAAGAGATTGGCGAAGGCCAGGTTCGGCCCCATTCCGCGCCAGCGCACGGCAGAAAGATCGCCGCCCAGATAAGGCCGCAGTGGCGAGGGCGTGCCGTCGCGCGATGGCGCGGGCGCGGATACCGGCGCGGCCTCATCGAGGCGGGCGAGCACGGCATCAAGCGCACCCGGGTCCAGCGGCGCGGTTTCCTCCAGCAGCGCCCCGCCCGCCGCTTCGGCCAGCGCCACGGTGCGGCGGCAACCGGCGCAGAAGCACAAATGGGTGGCGACGATCAGGGCCAGCCCCTCATCCGCCGCGCCGCTGGCATAGTCCAGCAGCAATTCCTCGCCGGGATGGTGACGCGGGTTCATGCGTCTTCTCCCATCGCCGTGCGCAGCCGCGCCATCGCCAGGCGCAGGCGCGACTTCACCGTCCCCAGCGGGATGCCCAGCCTGCCGGCGATCTCGCTGTGCGGACAGTCGCAGAAGAAGGACAGTTCGATCACCCGCGCCTGGTCGGGCGGCAGCATCGCCAGCGCGGCGCGCAGCCTGCCTTCTGGCTGGCTCCAGGCCAAGCCTTCCTCGGCGCCGCGCGGTTCATCGCACAAGGGATCGTCGGGCGCGATTTCGGGACGGCGCTCCTTGCGGATCTGGTCGATACGCAGATTGCGGGCGATGGTGAAGACCCAGGTGGCGGCGGACGCCTTGGCGGGATCGAAAAGGTGCGCCTTGCGCCAGAGCGACAGCATGGCTTCCTGCGTCACATCCTCGGCCAGGTTCGGGGCGGCGCCCAGGCGGATGAGATAGGCCTTGATGCGGGGACCAAAATGGCCGAACAGCGCGGCAAAGGCGGCGCGGTCGCGGGTCTGCGCGACGCGCGCGATAAGCGCCTCATATTCGCCGCCTGCACCGCGCATCAGAGCGAATACCGGGCGTCGCGGCGGCGGGTTTGGGGACAGGACATGCGCCAACATAACCTATTTTACGGGGGCGGGGGCAGGCCGGATCAGTGGCTTGATCCGGAACAGGCGGCGGCGCGTATCCTGTATTGGAAAGGTGCGAATTGGCCCGATCGGCAATTTATGAAGGTTGGGTGATGCACCGGCGGCTTCGGCCCCGGGTTCACCGCTTCACGTACCGCGTCTTTTCGCTTCTGATCGAGCTGGACGAACTGCCCCGGCTTGACCGCGTCCTGCGCCTGTTCCGCTGGAACCGCTGGGGGCTGTTCAGCTTCCATGACCGCGACCATGGCCCGTCTGGTGGCGATCTGCGCGGCTGGCTGGACGGGCTGCTGGCGGGCGCGGGCATCGCGCCGGGGGGCGCAAAACGCGTGCTCTGCTATCCCCGCATCCTGGGTCATGTCTTCAATCCTCTCAGCGTCTGGTTCTGCGACGACGAGGCCGGCGTACTGAAGGCCATCATCTATGAAGTGCACAACACCTATGACGAAGGCCATGCCTATGTCTTCCCGGTCAGCGGCGAGGATAGCGCGCTGGCGCGACAGGAATGCGCCAAGGATTTCTTTGTCTCGCCCTTCCTGAGCAAGGACTGCCGCTATCATTTCCGCATCGCCCCGCCCGGCGAAAAGGTTGCGGTGGCGATCCAGGAAAGCGAAGGCGGCGACGCCATCCTCAATGCCAGCTTTTCCGGGACGCGGCGCGCGCTGACCGATGGCGCGCTGCTGCGCCTGTTCATGCGCTATCCGCTGATGACGCTGAAGGTGGTCGCCGCCATCCATTTCGAGGCGATGCGGCTGATGCTGAAGGGCGTGCGCCGCCACGCCCATGCGCCGCTGGCCGAAGCGGCGACATGGAAGCGCGGGAATTGAGGCGCGCGTCCTAGCTGAGCCAGCCGGAAACGGCGCGCGGCTGATACGGCGCTTCCAGGAAAGCGCGATCCTCGGCACTCAGCTTCAGCGCCGCCGCCGCCACCGCGTCGGCCATGTGATGCGGCTTCGAGGCGCCGATGATGGGCGCGGTGACGCCGGGCCGGTGCGCCAGCCAGGACAGCGCCACCTGGGCATTGGGCACGCCCAGCTGCGACGCCACGGTTTCGACCCGGTGCAGGATTTCCAGATCGGTGTCGCCGAACCGCATGTCCAGCGCCTTGTCGCTCCTGGACCGCGCCGTCCGATCGGCGAAAGCCTCGGCCGCCTTGCGGCCCAGAAAGCCGCGCGCCAGCGGGCTCCAGGGAATGATGCCGGCGCCCTCGGCGATGCAGAGGGGGATCATCTCCCGCTCTTCCTCACGATAAATCAAATTGTAGAAATTCTGCATCGAGACGAAGGGCGTCAGGCCCGCGCTGGCGGCGGCCTTGAGGAAGCGGGCGAACTGCCAAGCATACATGGACGAAGCACCGACGTAACGCGCCTTGCCCGCCTTCACGACATCATGCAGCGCCTCGACCGTTTCCTCGATCGGCGTGTCGTTGTCGAAGCGGTGGATCTGGTAGAGATCGACATAGTCCTCGCCCAGGCGCTTCAGCGAATTGTCGATGGCGGTCATCACCCATTTGCGCGACAGGCCGCGCTGGTTGGGCGACGGCCCCATGGGATTGTAGAGCTTGGTGGCGATCACCACTTCCTCGCGGCTGGCGGCGTATTCGCGCAGCGCCTTGCCGGTGATGATTTCGCTGACGCCGGTGGAATACATGTCGGCGGTGTCAAAGAAATTGATCCCCGCCTCGATGGCGGCCTTGAAGAAGGGTTTGCTGGCGGCCTCGTCCAGCACCCAGTCGCGCCATTTCGGGTCGCCATAGGTCATGGTGCCCAGGCAGATTTTCGAAACCTTCAGGCCCGTCCGGCCCAGCCGCACCATATCCATCGCCGCGTCTTCCCTTGAAAAGGCGATGCTTTCTAGAAGCCGGGCCGCCCCGCCGCAATCGCGGGGGGAACCCCATGGAACTTTTTCCCGGCGACTCGCCTTATTGTTGCGTGACCATGGCGGCAATTTCGGCCGTCTCTTGAGCGTGCCTATGACAAGCATCGAATCCGCCGCCCCGGACGCCTGGTTCCGGCTGGAGAAGGGCCGCCTGGAGTTGGGCGGGGCTTGGACCATCGGCGCCAGCGCCCGGCTGGATGGCGAGCTCAGAGCCCTGAAAGCCGACGGTGACGTTCAGATCGACGCCTCCGGGCTGAAGAAGCTGGACAGCTCCGGCGCCTGGCTACTGCTGCGCACCCGCCGGGCCCTGGAAGAAGGCGGGGCCAAGGTCACCGGCCCCGATCTGCCGGACAGCTACCGCCCTCTGCTGGACAGCCTGGAAAAGACCAAGCCCCAGCCCGCCGTGAAACCGCCCCGGGCCGCCACCTTCCGGCGGCGGCTCTACAAGATCGGCAAGGCCACCATCCAGGCCCTGGACCAGGGCTATTCCATCCTGGGCTATCTGGGCCGGGTGACGGTGGAAACCGGCGAAGCCATCGCCAAGCCCAAGCACAATCTGCGCATCGCCGCCATTTTCCACCAGGTGGAAGAGACCGGCATCAACGCCCTGCCCATTGTCGGGCTGCTGTCTTTCCTGATCGGCGTCGTGCTGGCCTACCAGGCCATCGACCAGCTCAAGCAGTTCGGCGCCGAGCAGCTGACGGTGAATGGCCTGGGCATCATCGTGCTGCGCGAGATGGGCGTGCTGATGACCTCGATCATCGTGGCGGGGCGCAGCGGCAGCGCCTTCACCGCCCAGATCGGCACCATGCGCGTCAATGAAGAGATCGACGCCATGCAGACCATGGGGCTGAACACCGTCGATGTGCTGGTCCTGCCGCGCATCATCGGCCTGGTGATCGCCCTGCCGCTGCTGACCTTCTATGCCGACATCATGGCGCTGATCGGCGGCTGGCTGATGTGCTATTTCAACCTGGGCATGACCTTCCCGGTCTTCCTGCGCCAGCTGCAGGGCGCAGTGCATGTGAACACCTTCCTGGTGGGCTTCATCAAGGCGCCGGTTTTCGCCTTTGTCATCGCCCTGGTCGGCTGTTACGAGGGCTTCCAGGTCGAGCGCAACGCCGCCAGTGTCGGCCTGCTCACCACCCGCTCGGTGGTGGAGTCGGTCTTCCTGGTGATCGTGCTGGATGCCGCATTCTCGGTCATGTTCTCGGTGCTGGGGATCTGACCATGGACGAGAACAAGACCGGCGAAACCATCATCAAGATCAGCGGCCTGGTCAATGCCTTCGGCACCAAGGTGATCCACGACCATCTCGACCTCGAGGTGCGCCGCGGCGAAGTGCTGGGCGTGGTCGGTGGTTCGGGCAGCGGCAAGTCGGTCCTGCTGCGTACCATTATTGGCCTGAACCGGCCCAAGGAAGGCACGATCGAGGTTTTCGGCCAGAAGACCGGCGGCGCCGAAGGCGACAGGATGCGGGCGCTTGAGATGCGCTGGGGCGTTCTGTTCCAGGACGGGGCGCTGTTCTCGGCCCAGACCGTGGCGGAAAACATCCAGGTGCCCTTGCGCGAGTATACGGCGATGAACCAGCAGTTGATGGACGAGATCGCCGCGATCAAACTGACCATGGTGGGACTGCCGGACGATGCCGGGCAGAAATTCCCGTCCGAGCTGTCGGGCGGCATGAAGAAGCGCGCCGGGCTGGCGCGGGCGCTGGCGCTGGACCCCGAGCTGCTGTTCCTGGACGAGCCCACCAGCGGCCTTGATCCCATCTCGGCCAATCTGTTCGACGAACTGATCCGGGGGTTGCAGCAGAGCCTGGGCCTGACCGTGGTGATGGTGACGCATGACCTGGATTCGCTGCGCGCCGTCTGCGACCGCGTCGCCGTGCTGGTGAACAAGCAGATCAAGACCGGCACCATCGCGGAATTGCGCAAGGATCCAGATCCCTGGATCCAGGATTATTTCTCCGGCCCGCGCGGACGCGGCGCCATGCCGGAAAAGGCGGCCTGACATGGAAACAAAAGCCAATTACGTCGCGGTGGGCGCCTTCGTCCTGATCTGCGTCATCGGACTTGTCGTGACGCTGCTATGGCTCGCCGGCGCGCAGTACAGCCAGGAATATTCCTACTACCAGACCATCTTCAAGGGTTCGGTCTCGGGCCTCGGCAAGGGCACCCTCACCCGCTACAACGGCATCGAGGTGGGACGCGTCACCGACCTCACCTTCGACCCCAACGATCCGCAAAGCGTGATCGTGACGCTGCAGGTGCAGCCCAACCTCAACATCCGCGAGGACAGCGTCGCCTCCATCGCCAGCCAGGGCCTGACCGGCGGCTCCTATGTCGAGATCAGCGGCGGCACCAGGAATTCCCCCCTGCTGGTGGCCAAGGAAGGCCAGCACTATCCCGTCATCCGCTCCAAGGTTTCGACCCTGGCGCAGCTGGAGCAATCGGCGCCCGAAGTGGTGGCCAAGCTGAACGTGGCGGCGACGCGCATCAATGACCTGCTGAAGGACGAGAACCGGGCAGCGGTGGCGCACACCCTGGCCAATCTCGATACCTTGACCACCACCCTGGCGGCACGCAGCGGCGAGATCGACGCCACCATCCGCAACGCCAGCGACGCAGTCGCCAATCTCAAGCAGGCATCGAAGGAATTCCAGCCCGTCATCGACCATGTCAACGGCACGGTCGATACCGCCAACACCACGTTGAAGAAATACGGCAAGGTGGCGGATGATGCCGATGCCTTCGTCAACGGCGAAGGCCTGGCGCAACTGTCCGACCTGATCGGCGAGATGCGGCGCACGGTCGGCAATCTCAACGAGCTTTCCGCCCAGCTCAACAAGGAGCCGACGAAGCTGTTGTTCGGCGACAGGCGCAAAGGATACACACCAAAATGACCAGCAACCGGCGCAATTTCCTGATCCTTGGCGGCGCTTCGCTGGCGCTGGCCGGCTGTGGCGGCGACCTTCTGGGCCCGCCGCCCGCCCCGCCCATCTATGTGCTGGAAGCACCCGCGCCGGTCGCGGCAATGGCGCAACTGCCCTGGTCGCTGAGCGTGATGCGGCCCAACGCGCCGTCGGCGCTGAATGGCGAACGCATTCCCCTGATCCAGCCGGGCCTGACGCTGGACTATTACGCCAACGCCAACCTGCCCGACGCCATTCCCGACCTGGTGCAGGCGGCGCTGGTGGCGGCGTTCGAGAAAAGCGGCGCTCCCACCAGCGTGACGCGGGAATCTGACGCCCTGCATGCCGACTACAACCTCTTCACCGACATCAAGGATTTCGAGGCCCGCTATGCGGTGCAGGACGGTGTGCCTGAAATACTGGTGACGCTGACGGTCCGCCTGGCCACCGCCCATGGCCGTGTCGTGGCGGGGACCACCACCGTCACCGAGCGCGTACCGGCCACCGCCAACAGCGTGGCGGCGGCGACAGCCGCGCTGGGCCAGGCATTGGGCGCGGCGGCGGCGGCAATTGTGACTTGGGCAGCGACCTTCCCGGCACCGCCGTCACAGAACAGGGCGCCCTGACCGCCATCCCCAAAGAGCTGCGGAACTTTCCCGCCTGAATCGGCGTTTCCTCACCGATTTACAGCGGAGGCTTCGCATGTTGCGGTGGGCACTGATTTTCCTGGTGATCGGCCTGATTGCGGGCCTGCTGGGGTTTACCGGCGTGGCCGGCGCTTCCATCGCCATCGCCAAGACCCTGTTCTTCATCTTCATGGTGATCTTCCTGGTGCTGCTGGTGCTGGGGCTGACCGCCGCACGGCGACTCTGACACAGGCAAGGTCCCTGCCCTGCGTCCTGTCGTGTGGGCCGCGCCGGCCGCTTCGGCGATGCCGGTGCGCTTACCGCGGGGTGGCCTGAACGGCCTGCGCCAGCGCCTGCCAGGGCGCGATGTCCCAATGATTGCCGGCCAGGGGCGATGGTGACGGAAGAATCCACACAAGCGTCTCGCCCAACCGTTCTGGCTGTTCGCCCGCCCGCGCCGCCTTGCCCATCACCGTGCGGCCGGCATTGAGGCTGGTGAAGGCCAGGTGGCGCGGCGCGAATTTGGCGATGCGCGCCCGCAACGCCTGGACAGCCTCGGCGCCCAGCGCCTCCCTGGGCAGCTGATGGTCCATGCCGAACGCGAATTTCGCGATGTCGGTGAGGCCGATATCGAGATCGTCCAGAAGCGGATAATCCTGCGGCGTGAACAGGCGCGGCGTCAGGCCGGTCGCATATAGCGTCTTCCAGAACTTGTTCTGGCCATGGGCGTAATAGGCCCCTTCCAGCGCCGATCTGCGGCCCGCCGCCGTGCCGCAGAAGACCAGTTTCAGACCCGGGCGCAATTGCTCCGGCAGGACATGCTTCTTGGTCGCCATCAGTGACTTTGAATAAACGCCGCCATGTCCTGGCGCAATGTGGTGCGGCCGCGAAAGCCCGGCAGCAGCGACAGGATGATGCCGATATGGCCGGTGCCCGGATAGCGGCGCGTCTCGAACGGGCTGTTCATGGCCTTCAGCCTGGCTTCCATATGGTCGATATTTTTCGCGCCAACGGTTCCGTCATCCACTCCCCAGGCCAGCAGCATGGCAGGCCGCTTGCCGTCGATGTGCGTGACCGGCATGGCCTGGCGGTTCATCGGGCCATGGAAAATTGCGATATAATCCGGATCGGTGAGCGGCAGGAAGTCATAGGGCCCGGCAATGCCGATGACGCCGCGCAACCAGGACAGATCGCCGCCCGCTGCCGCGAGATATTTCGGATCGGACCCCAGCATGGCCGCGATATAGCCGCCCGCCGAATGGCCGCTGATGAAGAGACGCTGCGGGTCGCCGCCATACTGCGCCGCATGGGCGTGGACCCAGGCCACGGCCTGCGCGCCGTCCTCGACAAAGGCGGGATAGGTGACTTCAGGATAAAGCCGGTAATCGGCGACCACGGTGACGATGCCCAGGCTGGCGAAGGCCTGGCCAAAGGCGAGATACTGTTCGCGGCTGCCCGACATCCAGGCGCCACCATAGAAGAACAGCAGCACCGGCGCCGGAGCCTTCAGGTGATCGGGGACATAAACGTCCAGCTTGCGGCGCGGACCTTCGCCATAAGCCAGAGCCTTCACCACATGGTAGCCGGTGCGCGGCACCAGCACATTCAGCAGCGCCGGGCTGGGGGTACAGGCCGCCAGCAGGGTCATCAGGCTGGCAAGCAGGCCGAGGCGCGCGATCTTGGGAGATGTCATCCCTCGACTACGGATAAGAACCGAACTTGGTTCAGTCTCCCGGCCTTGACGTCTTTGGCTTGGCCGCCAACCGCATTTAGCGATTGCTGGCCTGGACGTTGCCGCCGGGCGCGGCGATTTCGCTGGGCGCGGGCGCGTCACTATCGTCATCGGCGGGACGGCGGACGACGGCAGCGGACGGCTCGGCGACGATCGCCTTGGTCGCCTGCGCCTTGGCGAACAGGTCGCGGCGCAGATAGGTGCGGGCGCCGCGCGGATAGGGCGGCTCGTCCACCTTGGCCGCCGTCACCGGATCGACGGCATAGGCCGGCACGGCGGTGAAGCGGAAGGCGGCGCTGATGGCGGTGTTCTGGCCATGGGCGTCGGGCATGGCGTCGGCGTTGCGCTTGAGGGCGTAATACATGGCGATCTGATTCTGGTGGTAATAGGTCTCGCGCGTGGCGCCGTCGGACGGCGAGTTGAACGTGTCCTTGGCATAGACGTCGCGCCAGTCGCGATAGCCGCCCGCCAGCCCGTCCAGGGTACCGTCGGCATGCAGCGTCAGGCGCAGTTTGCCCTTGTGGAACAGCGCATCGCCGCGATTGGTCTCGCCCCAGGCGAAGGCGGGCATGTGCAGGTCTGCTTGCGCGGTCTCGATGACGCCGTTTTTGATGCGGGCCTTCAGCCGGGTGTACTGCTCGCTTTTCACCATGCGATAGGAATAGTCGCGCACGATATTGCCCATCGGATCCTTGACCAGCCGGTCGGGCGAATAGGCGATTTCCACCATGGCGTCGGCATCGTTCATGGGATCGGCGCCCTTGCCGCTGACCCGCACCACCATGGTGTAGAGCCCATCCACCATCTTGTCGTTGGCGCGCTGGCTGAGATAGGCGTGATACGCCGTGCCGCGGAAGGACATGATGCAGCCCCAGGCGCGATAGAAGGCGTTGTCGATGCCGCGCTCGCCGGCGGGCGAGGTGAAGCCGCCGGTTTTGGCGTTGCCATCCAGGTTGAAGCCTTCGGCGATCGTGCCCGTCACCTGCTGCATGCCCGGATCGGGCGCGGCGAAGGGATTGAGATAGGTCTCGATGCCCTTTTTGAAACCGCGCTGGCTCATGGCGGGCGACACCACGCGCTCGCCGCCGCCGCCGTCGCTGACCTTTTTCGTGATCTCGGCGATCTCGGCATCGGTGCGCCAGGCGGTCTTCAGCGCCTTGGAAACGTCATTGTCGGGGATGGTACCCTTGGGGCAGTCGCTGCCGGGCGCTTCGGTGCTGCCCGGCTTGCCGCCATAATAGAAGGCGGGCTCGTATTTATCGACGGCGAAGCCTTTTTCCCAGGTCAGGGCCGGGGTGGCGATCAGGCTGGCGGCGCAGAGCAGCAGGACGATGCGCATGGCGTTCTCCCAAGCCGGTCTGAACGCCGGATCGCTCTCTTTTTAGTCCAAAAGGCATCCGCCGCCAATTGCCGACTGCTTGGCCCGAGGCATAAGGTCTGCGCCAAACCGGCCACGCCGGAAAACAGGGGAAAAACCATGAAGCTTCGTCTTGGGGCGCTTGCCCTGCTTGCCTGCGCCGGTGGCGCTTTCGCCCAGCCCGCAACCCCGCCCACGCCCGACAGCCTGGTGGCCGCCGCCAAGCGTCTGGCGGGCACCGACTTTGCCGGCAGCTTCGCGCGCATCTGCGTCGCCCCCGACAACCTGACCGCCCGCACCCCCGGTGCGGGCCGTGGCGCCGCCACCGCCCCCCGCCCGACCCCCGACCGGGCCACCTGGTACGCCAAGCCCTACAAGGTGTTCGACAATCTCTATTGGGTAGGCACCAGGATTCACAATTCCTGGGCGCTGAAGACCAGCAAGGGCATCATCATCATCGATACGCTCTACGACTATGCTGTCGAACCGGAGATCGTGAACGGGTTGAAGGCGCTGAAGCTGGACCCCAAACAGATCAAATACGTCATCATCAGCCATGCCCATGGCGACCATGACCAGGGCACGGCGCTGTTGCAGAGCCGCTTCGGCGCCCGCGTGGTGATGGGGGCGCCGGACTGGGACTCCACTCTGGCGCGGCCCGCAACCGCCACGGGCGGTGTGCCCACGCGCGGCGCGAGCGACATCAGCGTCGGGCCGGAAGGCGCACAGCTGGTCCTGGGCGACACCACCGTGAACATCGTCTTCACCCCCGGCCACACGGTCGGCACCCTGTCGCTGATCTTCCCGGTCAAGGATCATGGCCGCCCGCTGACGGTGGCCTATTCCGGCGGCACCGCCTTCAACTTCCCGCGCGTGGCACAGAATTTCCAGATTTACGAAGACAGCCAGAAGAAGATAGCCGCCGCCGCCGCCGCCGCGGGCGCCACGGTGCTGCTCTCGAACCATACCGAGTTTGACGGCGCCTGGGACCGGGTGCGTGCGGCGCAGGTGCCGCGGGCCAAGGGCGAGCCGCACCCCTTTGAAGTGGGCGCCGCCGCCATCGGGCGCTATTTCGAGATGACCGCCGACTGCGCGCAGGCGCAGCGGCTTTCGATGCAGTAATTCATCCTTCAACCTTCGCAATCGACCAAGGAGACCGAATGAAAACCGTAATTTTCACTGCCGCGGCGATGCTGCTTGCCGTCGCCGCGCCTGCCCTGGCGCAGGATATTCCGTCGCCGCAACAGATCATCGCGGAGAATGACAAGAATGGCGACGGCGCCATCGACCGGGCGGAATGGGCGGCCTCGCCCGCGCCGATCCCCTTTCCGGAGGAAGCCGACACCAACCATGACGGCAAGATCGACCTGGCCGAACTGACGGCGCTGTTTGCCCAGTTCCAGGCCGGCGGCGCGCCGCCGCCGCCGGCCCAAGCGCCGGCCCAAACACCTGCGCCGCAAGGCTGATCGTCCCGCCGCGGCAAACGCCGCCCGGCGGCGTTTCTTTTTTGCCGCCGGGCATGTCACGAATCTCGCCACAAATTCGGCAAAAACGATTGCAATGCTCATCCGGATAAACAGGGGGACTTCCAATGAATAATTATCGCAACATTCTGAAAGCACTCGCCGCCGCCGCCGCCATTCTGGCCGCCGCGCCCTTGGCCGCCGCGCCCACCGAAGTGACGCCCAGCGATCCCAAGGCCGGGCCGGAAAGCTTGGCCGTTGGTCCCGACGGCACGCTTTATCTCGGCTCCATCTCCAGCCCCGTGGTCTCCAGAGCCAAGCCGGGTGAAGCCACCGCCACGCCCTTCATCGACCTGAAGGCCGACAAGGCCGCCTTCCTGCTGGGCGTGCTGGTCGATGCGCCCACCAATACGCTGTGGGTCTGCGAAATCATGAGCATGGATCGCTCCTCGCCCCTGCTGAAGGCGGTGAGCCGGCTGCGCTCCTTCGACCTGAACACCGGCGCGCACAAGCTGAACCTGCCGCTGCCCGAAGCCACCAACATCTGCAACGATTTCGTGGTCGGCACGGACAAGGCGCTCTATATCAGCGATACCTCCAACGGCAAGATCCTGCGGCTGAAGCCCGGCGCCACGACGTTCGAGACCGTGATCCAGAACGCCGCGCTGTATGGCGTCGATGGCATCACCTTCCTGAACGGCCAGTTGTATGTGAACACGGTCTGGTCCAACGCCCTGTTCCGCATTCCGATGGATGCCGCCGGCAAGGCGGGCGATCCGGTGCAGATCCTGCCCAACCGCCTGCTCAAGGCGCCGGACGGCATGCGGGCGGCGAACGGCAGGCTGTATCTCGCCGAAGGCGCCGCCGGACAGGTCGATGAAGTGCGGATCAACGGCAACAACGCCACCATCGTCCCGCTCAGGACCGGCCTGACCGCCCCCACCGCGGTGGATGTGCATGGCGAT
>Ga0316231_1002152_pt1 | contig 19485 bp, 15 predicted proteins | sample TBH18027metaG_FD_206002 | JGI IMG/M metagenome (GOLD analysis project Ga0316231, IMG submission 206002) | Freshwater microbial communities from Trout Bog Lake, Wisconsin, USA - TBH18027 | ecosystem: Environmental > Aquatic > Freshwater > Lake > Hypolimnion/Profundal zone | place: USA: Wisconsin...
TAAGAGGTTGTCAGAAATCAGCGATTTATTGACAACCTCTTTTTTGTAATAGGTTGTTAGACTATTAGGCTATTAGGGGTTGAATATTATTTGCTGGTATTAAGTATATCTTCCAAAACGCCTAACTGCCAACAGCCTAAAAGCCTATCTTCCAGTCGTTACACTTTTAATGCGATAACCAGCTCTGTTACTGAAATGAGCTGTTGTTCCCCGGTTTCCATATTTTTTAAATTAACCATTCCCTTTTCGATTTCAGACTCTCCAGCCAGTACAACAAATTTAATACCCTTTCGATTGGCATAAACCATCTGCTTTTTCATTTTATCAGAATCGGGATAAATCTCACTGCTGATACCTGCTTGCCGCAAACAGGATAAAAGGGGAAGGCAGTAGCATTCTTCTTTTTCTCCAAAGTTTACAAACATCACTTTTGAAGAAGCCATAGCATCTTTTGGAAAAATGTCGAGTTGTGACATTACATCGTAAATCCGGTCGGCTCCAAAAGAAATTCCAACCCCTGAAACACCTGAAAGACCGAATATTCCGGTAAGATCATCATACCTGCCACCACCAGTAATTGACCCAATTTCAACATCCTTTGATTTGACTTCAAAAATTGCACCCGTATAATAGTTTAAGCCTCGCGCTAAAGTCAGATCCAATTCAATTTCGGATTCTAAATTAATGCCAGACAGGTAGTTAAAGATTGTGCGCACCTCCTTTATTCCCTGCAGGCCTGTTGAGGACATTGAGATCACCTGTTCAATCTGGTTTATTTTTTCAGTATTGCTTCCATTTAAATGGAGAATTGGCTGAAGCTTAAGGATTGCTTCCTGAGTTACCCCTTTATGAATCAGTTCTTCATTGACCTTATCAATACCGATTTTATCTAATTTGTCAATCGCGACAGTAATGTCGATAATCCGTTCAGATTCTCCAATAGATTCTGCTATACCGGCAAGAATTTTACGATTGTTCACTTTAATTACGACCCTTAGACCAAGATTCCGGAAAATATGGTCGACAATCTGGATCAGTTCAACTTCGTTCAGTAGCGAATCTGAGCCAATAATGTCCACATCACACTGGTAAAACTCACGATAACGTCCTTTCTGAGGTCGGTCGGCACGCCAAACCGGCTGAATCTGATATCTGCGAAAAGGAAATACAATATCATTCTGGTTTTGAACAACATACCTTGCAAAGGGTACCGTAAGATCATATCGCAATCCCTTTTCCGAAATCTTTGTAGTGAGTTTTGAACTGTTTGAAGCCGTTAATTCCTCCGAATTTACAGCTGAAAGGTAGTCACCGGAGTTTAGAATTTTAAACAACAATTTATCACCTTCTTCGCCATATTTCCCCATCAGGGTTGAAAGATTTTCCATTGCTGGTGTTTCAATCTGCTGAAAACCATACAATTGAAATACCCTTTTCACGGTATCAAAGATATAATTCCTCCTTGCCATTTCATTGGGAGAAAAGTCCCGGGTTCCTTTGGGTATTGACGGTTTCTGTGCCATGCTAATTTTTAAAAATTAAGGTGCAAAGTTAGGGAATAATCGCAAAAAAGAGGATGTCTTTGGGGACACCCTCTTTGAATTTAATAATTATGTCTGAGGGAATTTTTAATGCCCTCTGCAACGATGTGTTGTTGTACAATAAATACTTTAATCAATCAATTAAATAGGTATTTAATACCAAACATCATTTGCCATCTTGAACCAATAGCTGTTGAGTTTTGGAATGGTTGAGTAAACGGAGTTGTTCCCGTTTGGAATGGTAGCGAGAATGAAGGAGTTTTTCCATCGGCAGAGATACCCTCATATTTTAATATGTTTGTAGCTGTAGGAATTTTAACCACACCCCAATCCCGGTTGATAAAATTTCCGGCATTAATCATATCCAATGAGAACCTGATCGTGTGAGATTCTTTGCCAACTTTAAGTTTTAAATCCTGAGTTATGTTTAAATCCAGTTTACTATAGTAAGGCAATACCGTGGCATTTCGTTTAGCGTATTGACCCCTGTGCGTATTCAGGTAGGTTGAATTGGAAATGAACGCGTCCAGCTGTGACCAAATTTGTGCAGCTGATCTTGTATCAGTTGACGTTCCTGTACCTAACCCACCTGAACCGACTTTAACCAGGTTGATATCAGAAATTGTTTTTGGAATATACATCAGGTCATTACCCGTATTACCATCGCCGTTTAAGTCACCATTATAGACATATGAGGTTACACCATTGTTTGTCAATTCATAGATTGCTCCAAATGTTGTAGCAAGATTTTTCCCTTCATTTAGTTTATAGGAGAAGTTGCCAATAACCCTGTGTGGCTGGTAATAGGATGCATAACCTAAATTAGCTGCGTTAGGATCCTGATTGGCAACTGGTGCTGCACTCCATAATGATGAAGCAGTTGAACCACCTTCTGCAGTGTTCTTGGCCACTGAACGAGTGTACGCTATGCCATAGGTTAAATTTTCAAGAGTTCTTTGAATCTTTGCAGTTAAGGTGTAGACAAAACCCTTACTTGTGTTACTCATTAAAATTGCGTTCCCAATATTAGGATTTGCCAATGTCGTACCGGCATAATATTTATTTGTATTTGCAACCGAAGTTAAGTAACGGGTTCTGTTATCAATACCACCCAAAGCAAATCCGTTCGATTCATTTAAATTGACATTGGAGTAATAAACTGCATTGATGTCTTTGGTATAGTTGTATTCAGCACCGACTAACCAGCCTTCATCCAATTTCTTGTCAACAGCCAATGTTGATTTCCATGCTGTTGGATATTTGAAGTTTTTAGCAACCAAAGCAGTACTGTATGAAGTATTGGCAGCACCGGCAGTAGGCCTGTAAGCGTTAGGGTCAGCATTAAATACTGTCTTGTTGGCAGCGTTGGTGAATGAACCAAATTGAATACCATTGTTCGAAGCCTGGTTAGAAATCCAGACGAATGGCGGAGGTCCTGCGAAGATACCGGTACCGCCTCTAACCTGTAATGTTTTATCACTGTTGGGATTCCAGTTGAAACCAAATCTTGGTGAAACAAGAACATTATTCATTGGTGCTTTACCAATATTATATGACACATCGTCTTTGAATTTCAATGCATCAAAGTTAGGGTTATCAGTCATTGCCTGTTTATAAATGGTCTCATCAAATCTCAATCCAGCAGTTACGGTTAAATCATTTGTAATTTTCCACTTATCCTGGACAAACTGCGATAACTCTGTTGATCCGGCATAAGCCCAAGGGAAAGCCCCACCTGGCAAAGCAGAATATTGCAGGTAATATGATTTAGCATTTAATGTTCCGTTTTTTGCTGAATTATAGAAATCTGTCAGGCTATTGAATTGATAAACACCCTGATAACCTGGAGCAAATGCATTCTGATATTTCTTTAGTGAGTTTTGAGTACCAAAAGTTAGTTCATGCGCACCACTATAATAAGTCAAAATATCATTCAACTGGTATACGTTGGTAAACAATTTATTGTTGTAAGTGTACATTTCATAACCGAAAGTGGTAGAAATATTTCCATTGTTTAAGATATCAACCAGTGGAAATGTAGAACTATTGGAGTGAGGAGAACGGAAATCTCTCAATGCGGTATAACCAATTTGTAATTTATTTGACAACTTATTATTGAAATGGGTATTCAACTCAGCAATTAAAATATTAAAGTTGTTATTAATCACATAACCACTGCCAAAGAAAGGCATTGAATAGGTTCCTGGTTGTCCACCGGTTACCTGGCCAGAACCTGGTCGTGAAGTAGATGCAAATTGATCGGCAAATGATTTTAAGTAGTTATACTTCAATGTGAAAGTATTCTTGCTATTAATGTTCCAGTCTAATTTGGCTGTGACCTTATCTGAATTAGTTTTGAATGAATATCCCTGGAAAGAACCAGGGTCATATCCATACTTGGATTTTAGGAAACCAGCTAAAGCAGTTAAAGTATCTGCGTTTGCCTGGGAATAATTTCCACCCGCAGCATGAGTTGCGTCAGAAGCCAACATTGAAGTAGCGGGAGCGTCTTGTCTTACTTGCTCCACACTAACATAGAAAAACAATTTGTCTTTAATAATTGGCCCACCTAAACTAAATCCTTTTATAGAGTAATTAAAAGGAGTTTTTGGAACTGTTGTCGGTCCCGCATTATAACCCAAATAATTTTCATTCCTGGAATATTGGTAAATACTACCTTTAAAAGTATTTGTACCACTTTTAGTTACGGTGTTAACACCTGTTCCGGAAAATCCACCCTGTTTCACATCATAAGGTGATACATTAACCTGAATTTGCTCAATCGCTTCCAATGAAATTGGTTGTGCAGATGTTTGTCCACCCAGGATAGACGACAGTCCAAATGAATTGTTAAAATTAGCACCATCAACCGTCATATTATTGTATTGGTTACTTCTGCCACCAATATTCAATCCGTTTGCCGTAGGTTCTAACTTAACAAAATCCTGAATTGAACGGTTAATTGTTGGTAAACGATCAATTTGAGTTCTGGTAATTAACTCCTGAGATCCCGTCCTTGAACTACTGAAAGTCTTATCATTTGAAAACTGAATCACAACTTCACCTAACTGAGTTGCCTGATCAACTAATTTAAAATTTTGTTTAAAAGTTTGGCCCAAATTTAAATAAATGTCTGTTGCTGTTTCAGACCTGAATCCGACAAAAGAGGTGGTTAATGTATAAGGGCCGCCGATTTTCAAGTTTGGTAGATTATACCGGCCATCATTACGCGTGGTGGTCATATATTTTGTACCTGTCGGGATATGAACTGCGGTTACATTTACATTTGGTAATGATCCAGTTCCATCCGAAATGGTCCCTGAAATTTCAGAAGTCGTTTCCTGAGACTTTGCGATAACGGCAAATAGGATTAGCATTATCAGTATCAACATACTTTTTAGTTTTCTCATGCTTTTTGTTTTTTAGTTTATGAATTCCTTAGTAATAACAGATGTAAATTTTAATGTTATTTAACAATTTTTAATATTTAACAAATTAAGACAAACTTAATTTCATTTCCCACACAATTGGATAACATTCCTGTTACATTTATGGCGCCACTGACCGATTATAGTTATTCCGCCAATCGTTTTCTGGTTAAAATCCGGTTGGAATGACTACTTTTGCGGCAATTGCAACAATAATTCGATGTCAAAAGAAAGTTTTAATCGGTTAATAAAAATGCACGGCTACGTTAATCAGCCGATTGCACCAGGTATTGACCTTCTGGGTGAGATCCGGAAAATGAAATTGGCAAAAAATGCAGTAATTCTGGGACATTATTATATTACTGCTGAACTTCAGGATATTTCTGATTTTCTGGGAGATTCCCTTGCCTTGGCACAACAGGCGCAAAAGACAGATGCTGATCTAATTCTATTTGTTGGGGTTCACTTTATGGGTGAGACTGCAAAGATTCTTAATCCCGATAAAAAAGTCATTGTTCCCGATCTGAATGCCGGATGTTCATTGGCAGAATCGGCGCCGGCTGAGGCATTTCAGGCTTTTAAAATTCAACATCCTGATCACAAGGTCATTTCTTACATCAATTGCTCCGCTGAAATCAAGGCACTATCGGATGTTATTGTAACCTCCTCAAATGCTATGAAGATTGTGGAATCATTTCCAAAAGAACAACCTTTGATCTTTGCGCCAGACAAGAATCTAGGAAATTATATTAATTCGGTGACAGGAAGACAAATGGTTCTTTGGAATGGGGCATGCATGGTTCATGAAAAATATTCGCTGGAGAAAATTGTCAAACTAATGGACGAACAACCTAAAGCACTTTTTATTGCCCATCCGGAATGTGAACAACAGGTTCTTTTGGTCGCTGATTTCATTGGTTCTACAACTGCACTGCTTAATTATGTGGCTAAAAGTGAAGCCTCCGAATTTATCGTAGCAACTGAAAGTGGAATCCTCCACCAGATGCAGCGGAACTGCCCTGACAAAATATTTATCCCGGCACCTTCGATCGACTCAACATGTGGCTGTAATGACTGTAGTTATATGAAATTAAATACAATACAAAAACTATACCTTGCGCTAAAATATGAAAAACCCGAAATAATTCTCGATCCGTCAATCATTGAAAAGGCTAAAATACCCATCCTCAGAATGCTTGAATTATCAATCTGATTGGAATTGAGTTTGACAAAAGGCAGCTGGCAATTAGCAACTGGCCACTTGCCTGGACCGGCTTCCATTGATGACTTTCTTTACCAGTCAAAGCTTTGAACAAATTTAAATTTATCCAACAAAAAATTATATCTCAGGCAGCCAGTCGCAATTGCCGGAATCTTATTTACTCAATAATTGTTGTCCAATTGTATGGGTCCGGTTCAAGACCATATTGAATTCCTCTAAGCTTTTCATAAAGTTGAACCGACACTTTGCCCGGTTCAGTTCCGTAGGTGTATTCTAAATTTTTGTCGGCATCAAAGACTCTTTTAATCGGAGAGATTACAGCAGCTGTACCGCAGGCTCCAACTTCATCAAATTCGGAGAGTTCTTCTACCGGAATCTGACGTTCTTCAATCTTCATCCCCATATCAGCAGCCAATTGTCGTAAACTCATATTGGTAATAGAGGGGAGAATTGACCCTGATTTGGGAGTTACATAGGAATTTCCTTTAATCGCAAAAAAATTGGCAGGTCCACATTCATCAATATATTTCTTTTCCCTAGCATCCAGATAAAGTACAGCTGAGAATCCCTCATGATGGGCACGCTGACCGGCAACAAGACTGGCTGCATAATTACCACCAACCTTAATTTTACCGGTTCCCAGAGGAGCTGCACGATCGTATTCGCGATAGATTACCAGATCAGTCGGTTTAAAACCCTCTTTAAAGTAAGGACCAACAGGCATGACCAATACCAAAAAAAGATACTCATCTGCTGGATTTACACCGATTTGAGGGCCTGTTCCAATGAGCAATGGACGAATATATAAAGATGCCCCGGATTCAAAAGGCGGAACAAAAGCCTCGTTTAATTTCACAACTTTCTTTACTGCATCAGTGAATAATTGAGTTGGTACTTCAGCCATCATAATCCCTTGTGAAGAACGCTGCATTCGCTTTGCATTCTCTTCCATCCTGAAAACACGGATCTTTCCGTCTTTCCCTCTGAAAGCTTTTAATCCTTCAAAAGCCTCTTGTCCATAATGAAATGTAGTTGCCCCAATATGCAAAGTAACATTTTCAGATTCAGACACTTCTAATTCACCCCATTTACCATTGCGATACCAGCAACGAATATTGAAATCCGCTTTGCTATACCCAAATCCAAGATTTTTCCAGTCTATTGTTTCCATATCTTAATTTTATGCACTGATTCCGTCTGCTAAAGTACAATTAATCCATTAAAAGTTAGTTTTATTCAGAAAACAAAGCATTGATATCCCTAAATTTTTATCGGTGTAACTTTGCCAAATTCTCCGACTGTGAACTTTACAAACCGACAATTCTGAAAAATTTATTAACCATTATATTAACAAATATGATCCGCACAATAACGATGCATTGACATATTATATCATTGTATTTCAATCATTTATATATAAACATAAACCAATTTTTACAAATTTCCACATTTACTGCATTGAACTAAAAATGAATTTTCTTCGATTCAGCGTCTGGGATGAAAAATAAGTTCAAATTCTTCGTAAATTTGATAATGGATTCTAAAAATACCGATTTTAAAATAGTATTTGTAAGGTCTTGAAATAGTAATTATTGGAAATAGGTAAATTAAAATGAAAATAATCCATCCACCTGAAAGTGCAGGAATCCATGATATCTTATCAAAAACGACACATTAGTAAATAAGAAATAAATCCTAAAATTCTTACCTTAAAACCCATTAGCAATGGAAGAAAATTTGACTGAAGCATCTCCATTAAGCATGGTTCCGGCAAGGGGCCATGCAGTTCCCAATAAAAACAGGCCTTCAGTTCTCAGCTTCCCATACGATGAATCAATTCTTCAATTCATCGCAAAAAATTACCCGCATACGACAATCCATGACTGGAATAATTGGAACTGGCAGATAAAACATAGTATAGATTCTGCCGACCGGTTGAAGGAGATATTTGGGGAATTCCATGAAAACGTGATCCGTTCATTGCCGGAAGACCATTTACCATTTCGCATAACTCCTTACTTTAGTTCATTACTAAGCCGTTTATCTCCAAATCACCCACTTTTCAGAACCGTTGTTCCCGCCAAAGAAGAGTTAATTACAACTCCGGGAGAAATGATTGATCCTCTTTGCGAAGCAGAAATTACACCTGTACCTCATATTGTTCATCGTTATCCTGATCGTGTATTATTTACTGTAACAGGTTTTTGTGCTGCATATTGCCGTTACTGTACACGAAGTCATATGGTGTCTCAACAAAATAAATGTCATGTTTCAATCCGAAGTTGGGACAGAGCGATAGAATACATCAGAATTAACAATTGCATCAGGGATGTCCTTATTTCAGGAGGCGATCCGCTTACCTTGTCAGACTCGGGTATCGAATATCTATTATCCCGCATAAGAGCCATTCCCCATGTTGAAATTATAAGGATAGGCACTAAGATCCCGGTTGTATTACCGATGAGAATTACAAGGAGTTTGGTAAACATCATCAAAAAATATCATCCGGTGATGATGAGCCTTCATTTCTCACATCCGGATGAACTCAGCATTGAAGCGAGAGAAGCTTGCAACCGTCTGGCAGATGGTGGAATACCATTGGGAAGCCAAAGCGTCCTTTTGAAAGGGGTCAATGATCAGGTCGAAATCTTTAAAAAGCTTAATCATGAACTTTTAAAGGTCCGTGTTAGACCATATTACATCTACCAATGTGATCCAATTCCCGGCTCTGCCCATTTTCGGACTGAAATAAAAAAAGGGATCGATATTATTAATGGGCTTACTGGTTATACCTCGGGTTATGCTGTCCCGCATTTTGTAATTGACGCTCCTGGGGGAGGGGGGAAAATTCCAATATTGCCATACGCTATTAAAAGCACTAATAAAGAAGGTGTTACACTTATTAATTACGAAGGAAAAGAGTACATCTATCCTGAAAAGTTTTCAAATAATTTGGAAATATGATAAAAGTCGGCCTGACTTTCGACCTAAAGGAGGATTATTTGCAATTAGGATATACCCATGATGAGGTTGCTGAATTTGATACTCCGGAGACTATAGACGCACTTGAACAAGCCCTGAATTCATTGGGTTTCGAAGTGATCCGGATTGGGAATATTTTCAAACTGGTGAATTATCTTAATGATCAGAGTCGCTGCGATCTTATTTTCAATATTTGTGAGGGAATGTTTGGAATCGCACGTGAGGCACAGGTGCCGTGTCTTTTGGATGCCTACCGGATACCCTACGTATTCAGCGAACCCGATATCCTGAACCTGACACTCGACAAAGGATTGACCAAACTGGTTCTAAAACAAGCTGGAATACCTACTTCTGAATTCAGCATAATATCGCATATTACTGATCTTCATAATATTAGAATGCCATTTCCACTTTTTGTAAAACCTGTGGCAGAGGGGACGAGCAAAGGAATTGATGGATTCTCATTTGTTAACGATCAAATTCAACTCGAAAAATCGGTAAACTACCTGTTGACAACCTATCATCAATCAGTTTTAGTGGAATCCTTTCTTCCAGGAAGAGAGTTTACCGTTGGAATCGTTGGAAGCGGCGAAAATACAAAAGCGTTAGGAACCCTGGAGATCATTTTGAATGAACATACCCCCCACCCTTTCTATTCGTTTACCATCAAGAAAGAGTGGGAAAAATATGCCAGTTATCACCTGGCAACTGACGAAGTTGCTTTAAAATGTGCTGAAATTGCTGTCGATGTTTGGAAAATAATCAAAGGGAAAGATGGGGGTCGGATTGATTTCAGATTGGATGCCCAAGGAAAACCTAATCTGATAGAAATAAACCCTTTAGCAGGTCTAAATCCAATCTGGTCCGATCTGCCGATACTTGCCAGGTTGAGTGGAATGACCTATATTCAATTGATCAGTGCCATAATGGATTCAGCTCTAAAACGAACATCTTTAAATTATAATGAATGGCACATGCGATAATTCTTCATAATCCCGTCAGCGATACATCCAGGCAGGATGAACTGGATGTCCTTGATCAGGTGGAATTGATTTCCGAAACACTGACCAATTTGGGATACAGCTATCAATCACTGGAATTTACATTAAATAACAGCGACCTATTCAATTTATTGAAAAATAAGCCTGTTTCAGTGGTTTTTAATCTGGTTGAAACAATCAATAATTCCGGACGGTTCAGTTTTGTAGCCGCTGCAACGCTCGAATTATTCAAGGTTTCTTTTACCGGATCGGGGGCCGAAGCGATATTTCTGACTACCGACAAACTAGTTTGCAAAACTATACTTATCTTTAACAACATTAAAACACCTGCCTGGGCAAGGGAATTAGCAGAAGTTGACCCGGACATCATTTACCTGATCAAACCAATTTCCGAGGACGGTTCAGTGGGAATTGATGATGCACAGCTTTTCTCAGGAAAGGAACTCAAAGAGATCCCTGAAGGTTATTTTGCTGAAGAATATATTCATGGACGTGAATTTAATATTTCGATCATTGCCGGGGAAGAATCTTTTCAGGTATTACCAGCTGCGGAAATGTGCTTCTCAAAGGAATTCTATAATGATAAACCGCGTATTTTGGGTTATAATGCCAAGTGGGATGAACATTCTATGGAGTATCAAAATACCACAAGAAGTTTTCAATTTAACGAGCCTGATCAAATATTATATTCTGAATTACAGGAGATTGCAGGAAAGTGTTGGCGAATTTTCGGACTCCGGGGATATGCACGCGTTGATATAAGGGTTGGAGACGATGGCTTACCTCAGGTAATTGAAATAAATGCAAATCCCTGTATAGCACCCGACAGTGGCTTTATAGCTGCTTGTCATGAGGCAGGATTAAATAATATAGAAATTATAAAAAGAATTATTCATGATGCAAAACAATACTAACCAGGAATTTAAGAATAAGGGATTTAGAAAAACAGTCGTACCTACTGATATAATGACGGTTACAGATATATTGAAATCGACCGGCTTTTTTAAACCATTTGAAATAGATGTGGCCATCGAACTTCTCCAGGATCGGATGAAAGATGGAGAGGGATGCGGTTATCAATTTTACTTCCTTGAACTCGAAGGACGAACAGTGGCCTATGCCTGTTACGGTGAAATCCCATGTACCATCAAAAATTATGACCTTTACTGGTTGGCCGTGGATAATAATTTCAGAGGAAAAGGTCTTGGCACAATGCTGCTTCAAAAAATCGAAGAGGATATCAAAAAACATTCAGGAAGAGGCATCTATATTGAAACTTCCAATAAGGAACAATATGCCCCAACAATCGCTTTTTACAAGAAAAGCAGATACAAACAAATTGCTGTTTTCAAAGATTTCTATGCCATAAACGACAATAAGGCAGTTTTTTACAAAAAACTTTAAACCTCTTCGTACGGAATATCCTGGACCTCTGATCCGTTGTATTTCGGTGACTTGGGATCAATTTTGCGGGCTCTGAACAGGTCTGAGATTCCATTTAGTATGAGTAATGCTCCAAGAAACGGAAGAATGGCCTCTGCACTTTTAAAAGGATTGGAGAGTAAAAAGAGGCCGCTTCCTAAAGTAAATAATCCAATAATCATAAAGAGCCATGCCCAGACTGAACGTGTAAGAGATCCCAATGATCCTGCCAATTGTATAAACCCCATGATCAATAAGATAATTCCAATAAAAACCATGAATATTTTGATCATGATTGTCGGTGAGGTAATAAAAACCATCCCAAATATGATGTTCATCACTCCTTGAACAGACCAAAATCCAATCCGGTTTCTGTTCATTCTTAGGTTCGACAGAATCAGAGTGATGAGTCCGCTTACCAAAAGCATGGCACCAATAACCATCATAACCGTTTTCATGGTCAAACCCGGAACAATTAAAAGAACACCGCCGATAAGAATAGTTGAAATACTTCGGGTTATTGAACCCTTGGAGTTTGAGACAAATAAATTTTTCATAATTTCAGCATGAAAGTATTTTAAAACCTACAATTAACGATCTAACAAGAAACCTATTTTAATTTCATTTGAAAGGTATTCAAAAATGAATATCCGGCAGACCGAAATTTATGCAAAATAGCTATTTCAATGATTATTTCGAAACTTAATCAGATTTTTTTGGAAAATCAGTTTAAATTTGCGCTCTGAAATAACCATGATTCAGAAAATACTGAGGAAAATTATTTTTACGGACCTCCTACCCGGTAGGATTTGATCAAATAAAGAAGAAAGAATAAACAGATTAAACCTAAAGTTATTTAGCTCAATATATGGGACGCGCATTTGAATACAGAAAGGCCAGAAAGATGAAACGGTGGGGATCGATGGCCAGAACTTTCACGAAAATAGGAAAAGAGATTGCTATTTGCATAAAATCAGCAGGACCGGATCCGGTTTCAAACTCACGACTTCGTGTATTGATGCAAAATGCCAAAAATGCCAGTATGCCCAAAGAGAATATCGAACGGGCAATTAAGAAGGCAACATCAAAAGATCAGACCGATTATAAAGAGGTAGTATATGAAGGTTATGCCCCACATGGTATAGCGGTTCTTGTGGAAACAGCCACCGATAATACTACTCGTACAGTAGCAAATGTCCGGAGTTACTTCAATAAAAACGGCGGTTCACTTGGGACATCAGGATGCGTGGATTATCTTTTTGAGCATAAATGCCTGTTCAAAGTAAAGAACAAGGAAGGCATTGATCTTGAGGAACTTGAATTCGAAATGATTGATTTGGGTGTTCAGGAGGTTTTTGCTGAAGATGAAAATATAATTATCTATGGCGACTTTGAAGCTTTCGGACCAATTCAAAAATATATCGAAGAAAATGATTTTGAGATTGTTAATGCAGAATTTGAGCGGATTCCTTCCGAAGTTAAGGAGTTAAATGAAGATCAGATTGCTGAAGTTGAGAAGCTGTTAGAGAAACTTGAAGAAGATGACGATGTAACTAATGTTTTTCATAATATGAAAGATTAGAAATGTTAAATTTCTATTAAAATTTAACATTTTTTTATTATTTTATTTGAATTTATTTTCCTAATATTGTACTCATAGAATTAAAAATACAAACAAGATATTCAAGACATCCTTTCACCAGTTGAAAGGTTATTTAGGTTAGGTTTAGGTTAGGTAGAGCAAGGAGTCATTCGACTCCTTGCTTGTTTTTATCCCTATTCTATTGAGCTTCACCCAGAAGCATCTGCTTCCCTTTTTCAATATTTTCAAGTTGCTTAACTGTCAGTTTTGGATATTCAATTCCCAAAGAGCTAAGTTTTTCAACGATAATCTGGCATACAAGTAACTGCATAAACCATTTATGATCTGCGGGAATAATATACCAGGGAGCTATTGCAGTTGATGTGTGCTTAAAAGCCTGCTCATAGGCTGAATGGTAATCTGCCCAGTATTTACGTTCCTCAACATCCCGATCAGAAAATTTCCAATTTTTTTCAGGATGTTCTATCCGCTTTAAAAACCGTCTTTTCTGTTCATCTTTAGAAACATTAAGGAAAAATTTCAGGATTAGTGTACAATTGTTGGAAAGGTACTTCTCAAAATTATTGATTTCGTTATATCGCTGAAGCCATAACGACTGGTCCGGGGCGACTTTGCTATAGTCGATCGCAAGTTTTTGACCGGCGAGAATTTCCGGATGGACCCTGGTAACCAAAACCTCTTCGTAATAGGAGCGGTTAAAAATACCAATATCCCCTTTTGCAGGAGTAACCTTCATGCAGCGCCATAAATAGGCATGATCAAGCTCCTCAGCAGAAGGCACTTTAAAACTTGTGACATTACAACCCTGTGGGTTTATTCCAGACATCACATGCTTTATTGTGCTGTCTTTCCCTGCAGCATCCATTGCCTGGAAAATAATTAATAATGAAAATTTATCCTGCGCATAGAGTTTGTCCTGAATTTCAGAAAGACTTTCAATCCCCTGTTTTAGTTCATCTTCTGCACTTTTTTGATTTGTAAATGAGTTCTTGTCATCAGTTGGAAAATCGGATAGTTTCCTGCTCCCGTCGGCAGGAAAAATGTATTTATCAAAATTCATAAACGATTATTTTAGTTAAAGATTAAATCAGAATGCCTGTTATAGGATTAATGGAATAAAGTTAATGATTATTCGGCTCAATAGTGAAATGCCTGGATTAATGTTAATAGATCTTTCAATTACTTATCTTTGCAGTTAGATCGAAAATAAACTGAATGTTAGATCAAAAAACAATATGTGCCATTTCTACTCCTCCGGGTATAGGTGGAATTGCTGTAATTCGGATGTCTGGAAAGGCAGCTATTCAGATTGCAGAGATGGTTTACCGGTCACCCCAAATTGATAAGAAGCTCTCAGATCAACAGGCAAACACCCTCCATTTTGGTACAATCAGGTCGGAAGATAACCTGATCGATGAAGTTGTTATTGGCCTTTTTCGGGCACCTCACTCCTTTACCGGTGAGGATATAATTGAAATCTCCTGTCATGGATCGATCTACATTCAGCAGCAAATACTTCAATTATTGATTTCACGTGGCGCCCGTCTGGCTCGGCCAGGTGAATTTACCCAGAGAGCATTCCTCAATGGCAAGATGGATTTATCCCAGGCAGAAGCAGTTGCAGACTTAATTGCTTCAGCAAATGCAGCTGCACATAAACTGGCTATAAATCAAATGCGTGGTGGGTTCTCCCGGGAGCTTAACCAGTTAAGAGCTGAATTGCTCCGGTTCGCAGCCCTGGTAGAGCTTGAACTTGATTTTGCGGAGGAGGATGTTGAATTTGCTGACCGAAGTTCATTAATTGAATTATCGACTCGAATTGCAAACCTGTTACAGAAACTTACGGATTCGTTCCGACTGGGAAATGTCATTAAAAACGGTATACCTGTAGCAATTATAGGCGAAACAAACGTAGGAAAATCGACACTGCTAAATGCCCTGCTCAATGAAGATAAGGCCATAGTATCTGATATTCACGGCACTACACGTGATGTAATTGAAGATGTGGTCAATATTGGCGGCACCCTTTTCCGTTTTTCAGATACTGCCGGATTCCGCGAAACTGCTGATGTTATTGAAACGATGGGAATAGAACGGAGCTACCTTCAGCTCGGAAAGGCAGAGATTATTTTACTGGTGACCGACCTCAGCAGTGAAGTTGGTCCCATTTTTAAGCGGATTCACAATATCCGTGAAAAGATCACGGACCAGCATCTGATCATAATTGCCAATAAAGTAGATATTGCCTTAGAAGAGACTAAAACAAGATTGTCCGGGTTTAAATTATTTCAAAATGAATCGCTGGTTTTTTTGGCTGCCAAAAACCGTGATAACCTGGATCAGTTGATCCGAATAATGACCAATACATTGAATCTCTCTCCCACCGGTTCAGATGATATCATTGTCTCGAATGTGCGGCACTATGAAGCGCTCTCCCTGGCTCTCAATGCGATAAAGCTGGTTATAGAAGGGTTAAATTCAGGGATTACGGGTGATTTTCTGGCCCAGGATATCCGTGAGTGTCTCCATTATCTGGGCGAAATAACAGGTGAAATAACTACAGATGAGACACTTGGATATATTTTTAAGAATTTTTGTATCGGAAAGTAACCAGCTATTAACAACAAAATACAAAACATTTAATAAACCACTTAAAAGCCTTGTTTTCAGGGCTTTTTTTATGTATAAAAATAGTATTTATTAATGGTTAAAGTTGGTTATTAATGGATTATTTGTACCTTTGTTGTACCTCAAAGCGGTTTAATAGGTATTTTGTACCTCAAACCGCCTTTTTTAGGGTTATTTACTTGACACTTTTAAACACTTTAGTATACTTTAAAACACTTTAGTACAAATGAGTTCCAATATAGAGGTACAAAGGATTTGTCAGCATTGTGGTAAAGAGTTCACAGCCCGAACCACTACAACCCTGTACTGTTCGCATAAATGCAATAGTGCAGCCTATAAAGCCAAATTAAGGACTGTAAAAGTTGAGGTAAGCAATAAAGTAACCCAGCGAATCAAAACCCAGCCTATTGAGGAACTTAAAGCGAAAGTGTTTTTATCTGTTCGGGACGTTTCAAAATTAATCGGCTGTTCCCGTCAAAATGTTTACCTACTTATTAATGCAGGGAAATTGAAAGCAACGAATATTTTAGAAAAGAAAACCATTGTAAAGCGTTCCGACCTTGACAAACTATTTGAGCAGAACGCCACGCCTCAACCTGAAAGCATACCTGAACCAATGAAATACAATATTACAGAATGTTACACCCTGACAGAAGTATTAAGCAAATACAGTATTTCTGAAAAGGCTTTGCATGATTTAATCATAAGAAACCAGATACCTAAAATTAAGGCTGGGGTATTTGCGTATGTTCCAAAAACGTTGATAGATAAATTTTTGAACTAATCCCAAACATTAAAATATTATGGCAATAAAGGTGAAATTACGGCAAAAGCCAGTTACAGGCGAAAGACAATGTTTGTACTTAGATTTTTACCCAGCAGTTCAAAACCCCAAAACAGGAAAGTTAACCAGACGGGAGTTTTTAAACATGTACGTTTTTAATGAAATTGAAATAGAGGAGCAGAAAACCATTGATGAATACGGCAAAGAGCAAAAAAGATTTATTCCGGTCCTGGATAAAAAAGGCGAACCGAAAAAAGTAAAGCTGAAACCTCTTGATAAGCTGCACAATAAAAATACATTAGACGTTGCAGAATTGATAAGGCAGCAACGGGAAAACCAGCTTAACAAGCCGGAAATTTATACAGGTTACGAAAAAGAGCAACTTAAAATCAAAGAGCAGGGCGAAAAAAACTTTGTTGAGTACTTCAAATCCCTTGCTGACAAACGTAAAGACAGCAACCATGATAATTGGGTATCAGCTTACAAATATTTTGAATCCTTTACTAAGGGCAACTTTAAATTTGAAGACCTCAACGAAAAGGTTTGTGCTGATTTCAAAGAATATCTGATTACAACCCAAAGCAATAAAAGCAGCAAAGCGAAACTTTCCCAAAATTCGGCCGTATCCTATTTCAATAAGCTGAAAGCAACTTTAAAACAGGCTTATAAAGATGGTTATTTGCGTTCTGACCTCAACGCTAAGATTGAACCTATAAAGCAGGGTGAAACACAAAGACACTTTCTTACTATTGAGGAGCTGAACAGCCTTGTAAAAACTGATTGCCAAAACCCACTATTGAAACGTGCAGCTTTGTTTTCAGCCTTAACAGGGTTGAGGTTCTCCGATATTGAAAAGCTGGTTTGGGGTGAACTTGAATATATTGAAGGGAACGGCTATTTTATACAGTTTAAGCAGAAAAAAACGAAAGGGGTTGAAATGATGCCAATTTCCGAACAGGCTTATAGTTTACTTGGTGAACGTAAAGAACCCACTGACAAAGTATTTGAGGGGCTGACTTATTCAGCATACAGCAATAAACACCTTTACCAGTGGATTGGTGGTGCCGGGATAACAAAAGATATTACTTTCCATTGCTTCAGACACACATTTGCCACGTTACAACTAAGCAAAGGAACAGATATTTACACTGTTTCAAAGATGCTGGGACACCGTGAACTGAAAACTACACAGATTTACGCTAAAATTATTGACCAAACCAAACGGGATGCAGCCGACAAAATAAAATTGGATTTTTAAAACTCTAAAAAAGGACAAATGAAAGATATAACCGAGTTGAAAAAAGAATTAATTGGAATCTCAAAGGAAGAAAAAATTCAAAGATTAAGTCAAAGAATTGTTAATATACAGGTTTCTCTATCTGGATTTGCAGGTAATAATAAAAGGGATGAAGAAACTCTTAAACTTGAATCTTTACAATATTTATTAGGTGAAATAGAAAAAAATCCGGAAGGCTATGAAAGTAAAATTTCAGATAAAAACCTAATACCTTTTATTTATGATAGAAATCTTGATTGGTTTTTTAGTGCAAAGAATATCCCTAATCAAAATTTAGTATTTGAAACAATCGAATATTTTGATGATGGTGCAAGGAAAGATTTTTTCAAACCATTAGATTTTTTGAACCTACTTTGGGCGCAATATGAATATGTCAAGAACAATAGAAACAATGCCTATTCGACATTAACTCACTTAAAAGAATTACCGTTAAATCCAGAACAGAAGCATGTATTATTTGGGTTCATCTTAAAATGGTACGGTGGGTATCCGGTTGAAAATTTAGACAAACAATTCGACACCGCTTTAAGGTTAATTGAACGCGAATTTTTAAGCTATGTAGGTGAAACACCCGAAAAGAAATTTTGCCAAAGAAACTGGGTAGAGTACAGCCGCTTAAAAAAGATTGAAGTTAAAATGAATAATAGCATAAATGGAAAAGAAACCAATAGCGAATATGACTTTGTAAAGGTAAAAGAATACTTAAAAAATATTCCGGATATTCAGGGGCAAATTCTTTTTCTTACTGAATTGCAAACGGAATACCGACAAAACAAAACGGGTTTGGAATTTGATTTAGGAACACCTTTCGATGAACAATGCGAACTTGAAATTAAGAAGCTGGACAAGATTCTAAAAGTAGAACAAACAGTATCAAATCAGGCACCACAATTATTTAAATTAAGCCAAAGAAAGGGTGCTAAAACAGATTTGATACGGATATTAAACGCTATCTATGAATTAAAGCTAATAGATAAGGCAGACGGACTAACACCAAGTAAGCAGGAGTTTTTTGAAGCCTTAGGAAACTTTTTAGGTACCGACTTGTCAAAATATCACTCAAACCTTTCGCAAGCGTTCAAAAACCAACCTGTTAAAGTTAACTTATTAATATTTGATGAAATGATAAAGATCACACAAAACGCACATAGCGATAACCAATAATAAAAAACCAGTATTGACCTAATATTACGTCTATAAAGTCCCGAAACTTAAGGGCTGAACTTTGCTGCATAATTTTAAAAATGTAGCAAATGATTATTTTACAACTTGACAGCGAACAGTTAAACAGCCTTATCCAAAATGCTGTTCGTAAAGCGATTTCAGAAACGCCAAAGGCTGGACAATCAACGGAAACCACCAGTTGGTTTGACCTCACAGAACTTTGTAATTATTTACCGGACAAGCCAGCAAAGCCCACCGTTTACGGCTGGGTTCAGTCCGGTTTAATTCCATGTCATAAAGGGGCTAAAAAGTTAAGGTTCTTAAAGTCCGAAATTGACCAATGGTTAAGAACTGGAAAACAAAAAACTGTTGCTGAATTAACCAACGAAGCCAGCCAATACATTAAAAGTAAA
>Ga0316231_1002154_pt1 | contig 19469 bp, 23 predicted proteins | sample TBH18027metaG_FD_206002 | JGI IMG/M metagenome (GOLD analysis project Ga0316231, IMG submission 206002) | Freshwater microbial communities from Trout Bog Lake, Wisconsin, USA - TBH18027 | ecosystem: Environmental > Aquatic > Freshwater > Lake > Hypolimnion/Profundal zone | place: USA: Wisconsin...
GAGCAGAATCAACCTACAACAACAACCAACCCAATGGAGACCTCTCCGAGCTAACTAAAAAACGGCTCCCTTTGGCTCCGCTTTCCGCGCCACCTCTAGGCCAAAGAGCAAATACATCTGGTAGTTTATGCTCCGGGTCTTTGGGTTGCCAATGCTCCCCCGCACAAGGAGATGCCCACTTTCGAGGTGCCGGAGCACCGTTCCGCGTGCCTCGAGGCGCGAGGCCGTGCGCAGATATTTTTCAAACTCCGTGCGGGCGACACTTTCATTTCCTTTGGAAATGAGCATTCGCAGCGTCCCAGATATGTGGGCCACAGGCGGCTGCACAGTACCGGGCTTGTGACTGCGATAGGAGCATGTGTGGGCTTATCCTCGCCGGACGTTATTTCATGCTGTTTTTCTTCTGCTTGTTTTGCTATATCGTTTTTGTATTGGGCATGCGCGGCTTTCAATGAGATATACTCTGCCGCATAAGCTGGATCATAGCTATATTTGTCTTGGATCTCCTTTGAGACGTTAGCGAGCGGGATTGTAATTACTCCGTCGCGATAAATAATGGCTATCGAATCAGGAAAAACCATTCTAACGGTCACATCGTTATAGATTTCTGATCCGACTATCAGCGATTTATATTGATCACTCACGGCCTTGCCGCTTGGGAGTGTTGGAGGCGGAGTCAAAACTGCGGGTTTTGCAATGCGTGGTCCAGTGGGCCGGATGTAATCTGGGGCGGTGATGTGAAATGCTTCCACGCCCCTGCTGGAAAATTCGATGGCGTCATCGGCGGGCCACCATGCCAAATCTTCTCGGCTCTGAAACGTCTGAACCCAAAGGCGGGCGAAAAACACGGAAACCTCATCCCTGAATTTGAGCGCGTGGTCGGCGAGGCTCAACCGCTGTGGTGGCTGATGGAGAATGTGCCTCAAGCACCCGAACCAAAAATGCCGGGCTACAAGACCAACTCGCAAGTGCTGAACAACCGATGGCTCGGTGCGGTGCAAGAACGAACGCGGAGAATCAGCTTCGGGACTCGTGACGGTCGCGCGCTGCACGTCGCCACCGCGACATTCGAGGCGATGGACTCCGCCGTTGTTCCCTCGTGGGCGGGCTTCATAGACCGCCTCCCAGAAGCCCGTCGTAGACATGCAACGACACCGGCATGGCCTCACGTTCCCGGAACGCCATCGCCTCATCCTCGTAGGTGCGCAGCAGCGCGGTGACCTCCGCCGCGTTCACCACAGGATTGGGAGCCATGAGCAACTGCTCGACAATGTTCTCCACCGCTCCCAGGCCTTCGTCGGCCGCCAGTTGCAGGATCTCCAAATAGCACACGTCGGCCGCGTAGGCGTCGTGGTGACGGCAGAGGTGATCGTAGGCCGCCCGCCAAACCAGGGACGGGAACATCGCCTCCCGCCAACGGTATTCGGAAAACGCTCCCGGCTTGCGCACAAGCCATTTGATGACGTGCCGGAAATCGATCACCGCTCCCCGGTCGCCTCCCCGCAACCGCAGCTCGGCCAAAACAACCATCCCATCCAGGAGCACGATGTGCGTCTCGTGGATCCGCGCCCGCAGCCGGCTGCCGATGAGCTTGCTCGGCACCGAATACACCCGCTTGCACACCCGGATCGAAATGGGCGCAAACCGAAAAAAACTCCTCGTTGAACCCCCGCCGCTTCCCGTCACCGGCAATCCGCACCCGATCCAATCGAGTGGTGCGGCGTCAGTGAAAACAATACTAAGAAAGAAAATCCAATCAAATGACAGCAGACAAGAAACACCTTTTAATAATGGAGTTCATTTCCAGACAGTTGACAGACATGTTTTGTAACTTTTCTGTTCTTCCTGAACCCGTCAACGCAACACCAGCCACACCCCCAAACCCAATCCAGAAATCGGCAATGATTTCTGAAATCTGGGACCATCCCGCTACGATCGAAGTCAACGGTTTCAAATTTAAAAGTCTCTCAAACTGGAGCTTCAATACCACCATCGGATGCAGCCACGGCTGCAGGTTCTGCTATGTTCCAAGCACCGCGACCAACAAGCAGGCTCCAGCCCTCAAGATCCTCGGCGTTCAAGATCCAGATGCCGAGTGGGGCGAGTATGTTTTCGTGCGGGAATGCCATCGGCCAGTTGATGCAGGTCGAAAGGATCGCCGGTGAACTCGGGATGAAAGATCGCCTTCACCTGTGGCCGGACAAGTCGCTGAAATCGAAGCCAAAATTCCTGGAGGTGCGGCGCGATGCATTTGCGGAGAAGTATCCCGATGCAGAAAAACTCCAGATTCGGGCGGCTCGCAAACAGGACGATGCCGCATACGCAACCTTCGAAAAATGGATCGACGGTTGGCACGCCCGGATCAGCGCATGGCCGAAAGCAGGAGGGAACAACCATGAATAGCATTGCCGCATCAATTCAACTACCGGCGGATATTCTGGAGGCGTCCCCGTTGGTGGAGATGCCCGTGCAGAGCGCAGAAGCGCCCGCCAAGAGCCAGAGCCGGAAGAAATCGAATCATCACCATGGGGGAGGCAAACGCCTCCCCTGCGGGGTCTGCCGCAAATCTGAGGGGGTTGAGCATCCGCCAGCCCGACGAGATCTTGGCAATGAAGTTCGATCCAAATGATCAGTTTTTGGACAACGGGGTGTTCGCCAAAGGCCAGACCATGACAGTGCTTGGGCCTGGCGGGGTTGGGAAATCCCGGTTGGTTCTCCAGTTGGCGGTATGCACGATCCTCGGCCGAGATTTTCTGGGGATGAAGACCAAGGCGAAGGGGCTCAAGTGGCTGATCATCCAAACAGAAAATGCCAACTACAGACTGAAGGCGGATTTGGCCGCGCTGAAACAATGGGTCGGCGAGAAAAACTGGGCAATCGTCAACGAGAAGCTGGTCATCCACACCCTAGAAAATCAACGGGACTCGTTCCTGGGCCTGAAGAATCCGAAAGTCGCCGACGCGATTCAGGCGCTGGTCAAAAAGCACAAGCCCGACGTGGTGGTGTTCGACCCCTTGCAGTCGTTTGCGGTGGCGAGCTTGAACAATGACGCCGGAATGATCGCGACATGCTCGGTGGTGTCGGAAGTCGTGATGAAGGGCAACCGGCGTGGCCCTGGCGTCGTGAACAGGAATGCACGCATCCGCACCATCCACCTGGACCGCTGGGAACATCCTCTGCGGGCCACGATCTGGACCAAACACGGCATGGTAAAAGTGGCGTGGCAGGATGTTGCGGGCGACCGATGCTGGTTCTCCAGCGGCACGGGGGACGCGAAGCGGGAGGCCGTTCCCGCCATAGAGCACATCGAAGCCATGTGCCAGTCTGTGCGGTGACGCATAGGCGAAAAAGTCTGTCTCCACTCGGGGCAGACTTTTTTTACCTGTCAGATGTCAGTCGCCTCGTCCGTGGAAGGCAGCATTTTGGCGAGATTGGAATCGTCCAGTTTCAGGATCGGATCATCGTGAGAATCATCTTGAACCGCCCGAGCGCCTTGAGGGCGTGCGGCTGACCTGCTGGCATGAGAATTACTTCGCCGCCCCGCAGGCGGTGTGGGTGGCCGGAAATCACAATTTCTGCTTCGCCTTCCACCACTTGCACCAATGCGTCGAACGGGGCCGTGTGTTCGCTCAATCCCTGTCCTTCGTCGAAGGCGAAAACCGTCACGCTGCCGGTGGACTTCTTGATGATCTCGCGGCTCACAATGGAACCGTCTTGGTAGCTGACGAGTTCAGCGATCTTGGCAGGTTGGATACAAGAGAGTCCTTTGGATGAGATTTCTGGTGTCATCTTTTTCGTTTCAACTGATTCAAGTTACTCTCGTTATCCACGGTCACAAGGTGCTACTGACAGAGGGCAACTACACACCCGAGAGGCTGAAGTGGATCCGCTTGGGTCTCCCCATGGAAAAGCAGCGTCGTTGGACAGGTGGCCTCCGGCAGTTCAACTGCAATTGTCTGAGCAAAGAGAGGAGTTGGACCTTTGCGAAGCCAGATGCCGATTCCCTCAATTCCGATATCCAGCCCGAGCACGAGGTCAGATTTGTAAAACGGATGCTCCAACCATTTTGCGGATAGTTTTTCTATTTCCGCTTTCGGTGTGGAGGCTGTTTTCGACAGGGGGGAATGCAAAACGTATTTCATGGTTGCGATTTCATCAAAAATGTGTGCATAAAGGAAGCTAGATTAAAACCTGTGCAAATCCTAACGGAGAGGGTCGACCAGAGAGCCCCTGATGCACACCGCTGGCATCTATTACACCTCGGCAGCAATGCCGGGGTGTTTTTTCTGTCTCCATCAAGCGGATCTGCTCCCCTGGCTCTGAGGGTGTCTCTTTTTCCGGTTTCACGCCCCCCGGTATATCACACGAAAAAGACAAAAGCTGTCCTACCCCCCCCCCCCAATTTTTCTGATATTTTTTTCGATGAATCGAATCCTCGTCGTCTTGGCCCTCGTCTCAACCTCAAAGCCCGTGCCGTGGTCTGGAAAAACTCACGAGTTGACAAAAGTGGGAGATCCCACCATCCTTCACCTATGCCAACAGCAACAATCAAACCACCAAGGACGCGGAAGGAAGTCTCGGTTTTGCAGGATTACGACGTGTCCGCCGACGCGAAGAACCGGATCAGCCTGCGCGGCGCCAAGGCGAAATACTTCCATGTGAGGGTTCTCTCCGATGGGGGCTACCTGCTGCAACCGCAGGCTCTTGTCCCGCTGGATGCGATCCCGGCGCGAACGCTCAAGATGCTGGACCGCTCCGTGGCGCAACTCAAGCGGGGCAGGGCCTCCGCGCCGATTGATCTGACACCTTTCCTCCAGGACTGATGGCGTTCAAGATCCGCATGGGACAGCCCGAGATGGAATCCCTTTGGAATGACCTTTCCACGCGGAAGCCTTTGGGATCGCTCGACAAGGAGGAAGAAAAATTCTTCAAAAAGCTGGTCAAGGCCCTGGGGTTCTTGAGTGCCAACCCGAGGCACAACAGCCTCTCCTCGCACGAAATCAGCGACTTGAGCCGGAAGTATGCCATGAAGATTTTCCAGGCGTATCTGGAGAACAACACGCCGGGTGCAGGACGGCTATTCTGGGCATACGGTCCCGATCAAGGGGACATCACGATCCTGGCAATCGAGCCGCATCCCGAAGACAAAAAGCAGGGTGCCTACGAGCGGATTAAACTCTCTGGAATGCCTGGAACCGAGCGAAAAAGGTAGCTTTTCGCCCCAGAGGAAGGTCCACCGTAATGCACAGAATCATTTTCGCTCTCTCGCTGGCCCTCGTCTCCACCGCACTCGCCACGGACAACCCCACGAAACCAGTTCAACCCGCCCTCGCCGGAGGATATTCGTCCGCAGAAATCGATCCCGAAGTTCGGAAGGTGGCGGAGTTTGCCGTCAAGGCACAGGCGAAAGGCACCGGGAAATCGCTCCAACTCGTCAAGATCCTGAAAGCGGAGCATCAGGTGGTCGCCGGGTTGAATTACCGGCTGGAGATCGAAGTGGCTGATGGCAGCAAGCACCTCAAAGCCCGGGCCGTAGTCTGGAAGAAACTGGGCGGCTCGCTCTCCCTGACCTCGTGGGAATGAACGTCTGGCCCTACCCGATGTCAGACATTTGAGCGTCTGCCTCCAGAATCCGGCAGCGCGAATCCACCATGATCCTCCCGTTCATCACACTTGTCCTCCTCTCCCTGCTCGGACTTTCCTGCGTTGCGGCCCCTTTTGTGCGCACGGCGCGGTGAGAAGGGGCCAACTGACGAATTACCCCGTGCCGTGCCACCGCCTTGGCAATGGTCATTGCTGTTGCCACACCGATATAAGCTGCCGCCATGACACCAAAGTAACAAGCCCTAATTATGGTCTTTCTCCAGCGGTGGTAGATTCTCTTGAATCCAGCCAGATTGGACAAAGCTGGAAATCTCAAGAATGTCACTGCGGCTGGATCTCCCCCCGTGGAATGCGATCCCCTACCTGAAAACGCAATAGCAGCAACTATTATGCAGATTGCAGCACATGCAATTAAAAGAGGTTTTTTATTAGATGCTGGTGGCAACACACGAGAAGTGATTTGGCGAGGCACGGGTGCCTTGGGCACTGGCAGATGCGGCAAACGAGGTTCCGGCTTTGACAAGGCCCAAGCCGCCGCTGATTTGAAGGAATCCTGGGTGAGGGGCTGACCTCAGACTTGGCGCTGCTTCCAGTAATCAGGATGACGGGCTGCATGGCCGACCGCTGCCACGATGACGCGTTTTCCACGGATGAAATAGGCGACGTAGTAGGGAAATCCGGGGAGGTTGACGCGACGATGACCGCCGGAACGTTCATTCCAGAGCAGGGGTTGCCGGAGTATGGCGGCGCAAAGGCTCTCGATTTCAGCTCGGAAACGAACGCCCAAACCCTCCAGACATTCCTCGTAATACCGAGTGGCTTCCTCAGCGTCGGCGAGAGCCTCCGAAAGAAACTCCAGAACGGCCCCGCTCATTGCCCCGGCGCAATCTTACGCAAGCTGGCAAAAACCTCGGATGCTGGCACGGTCTGGGATTCCCCGGCATCGAAACCCGCGATCCGTTTCGCTATTTCCGCATCCCAAGCGGCGTCTGCGCCGGGTTCAGGATCAGACTCGACGCTGACAAGGAGCCGGTAAGCGAGGGCAACCCGTTGATCGGGTGGAAGCACGAGAGCGTCGTGCGACAGGGCATCAAGTGTTGCTAGCATATGTGAACCGTATACCGGATGGGATGAAATGTCGAGTTCGGCCGTTTCGTAGCGTCACTTTTCTCCGGGCTTCTCCGGCTTAGGGAAATTCCTTCGGGGCCTGCAAAAACCACGGCCTTTTTTTATATGAGGATCTTGGGGTCTTTTGATTTTTTGCCCGACTTCGGACAAGAATTTCCGGCCTCACCAATCGGTGAGCCAGTGGATTTTCGGCGAAACTTTGCCACAGGAAAACAATGGCGGTGGGTGCCAATCCGACGATGGGATTCCTGACTCCGGTTGCTTGCTGGTGAGGGTCGAGGAGCCGAGGAGTCTTTCTTCCCGGATCGGATGGGGCGCAATTTCGCTGCCCGGCTGCCACCCGGCGCATCCTGAACGATCCGGAAGACTCCTTGCTTTCCCGCGCTGCTCGCGGTATCTGTTTCCCATCAATTCCACGCCAATGAACTCCTGCCCCTGCCTCGAATCCATCAAAAAGCTCGTGACCACCGGAAAATGGGAGGGCGGGTGCTGCGAATGCGGGAAGAACCTCCCTCTCAGCCATCTCCTGATTGCCGGAATTGTTGGTTTTATTCTCTCCATCCTCCTGGGCACGCTGCTTTTCCGTTCGAAAAAAGACTGAGCTCCGACAGTCTGGATGTCTTCCCGCGCTGCCTGTCCCGCCGCTCGCGCGATGTCTCATCGCTTATTGTATTCGCCTTGACGAATATTCATTCATGCGAATATATTCCCCGCATGTCCCTTGTCCGCATCTACGAATGCCTGTGCGATGAGACGCGTTTGCGGATCATCCAGCTATTGACGCGCGGCCCGCTGTGCGTGTGCCACCTGCAGGCGGTGTTGGGAGTTCCGCAGGCGCGGGTTTCGCAGCATCTCTCGTATCTCCGCGAGCGGGGCATGGTCGAAAACCGTCGCGAGGGGACGTGGATGATTTACTCGCTTCCGAAAAAACCCTCCGCGGAGCTTTCGCGCCATCTCGCTTGCCTGCAGGATTGCTCGGTTTCGGACAGGCGGTTCCGCGAGGATCTGAAAACGCTTCAGTCGGTCCGTGGCCGCTGCGGCAAACCCGGGAAGTTTCAAGCCGCCGCCGCGACATCATGACTCAAAACCGACCTTTCAAACCGATCTTCCTCTGCACGCGCAATTCCGCTTGGAGCATCCTGGCCGAGTATCTTGCGAAGTCATGAAAACCATTCAAGTTTATGATCCCCCGATGTGCTGCGCGACCGGGGTCTGCGGTCTGGATGTCGATTCCGATCTCGCGAATTTTTCGGGGCTTCTCGACCGGCTTCGCGTGGGCGGAATCGCGGTGGAGCGTCATGGCCTCGGCCGACAGCCGATGGCTTTTGTTCAAAACCCGAAGGTCAAAGCGCTGCTGGAGACAGAAGGCGCGGAAGCCCTGCCGCTCGTTTTCTGGGATGGAGAAGTCGTCTTGAAGGGCAGGTATCCCGATCACGCGGAACGGGAGCGTTGGATCGAGGCGGCAGGGATCGCGTCATGAAATTCATGGCGTTTGCATCGAAGCAGGCGGACTGGACCCGTTATCTATTTTTCACGGGCAAGGGAGGCGTGGGGAAAACCTCCCTGTCGTGCGCGACGGCATTGCGCCTCGCGGAAAGCGGTCGGCGTGTTCTCCTCGTCAGCACGGACCCGGCTTCGAACCTCGATGAGGTGCTTGGAATCGCGCTGTCCAACTCGCCGACGGCGATTCCTGGCATGAGCGGGCTTGAGGCGTTGAACATCGACCCGGAGGAAGCCGCGCACGCATATCGCGAGCGGGTCATTGGGCCGGTGCGGGGGATTCTGCCCGAGGCGGCTCTCCGCAGCATGGAGGAAGGGCTGTCCGGTTCCTGCACGGTGGAGATCGCCGCCTTCGATGAATTTGCCGGGCTGATCGGCGATCCCGGGATGGGGGAAATCTACGATCACATCGTCTTCGACACGGCGCCCACGGGCCACACGCTCCGACTCATGAGCCTCGCGAAGGCGTGGGAGCATTTTCTGAATGAGAATAATACAAGCGGGGCCTCCTGTCTCGGACCGCTGGCGGGGCTCGAAAAGCAGAGGGGCATTTACGAGAAGGCGGTGGAAACTCTCGCGGACGAGAATCTCACCACCCTTCTCCTGGTAAGCCGCCCTCAAACCGCCTCACTGCGCGAAGCGGAACGCACCTCGAGGGAGTTGCGGGAGCTGGGCGTGGGCAATCAGATGCTGGTCATCAACGGGGTGTTCCAGGCAACCAGCCCGGAAGATGTTTTGGCGTCCGCGCTGCAGCGGCGCGGGGAGGAATCCCTTGAGCGCGCGTCCGGGTTTCTCGGCTTGCTCCCGGTTTTCACGGTTGCCTTGAAACCGCAAAATATTCTTGGCATCGGTGGGGTGCGGTCGATGTTTGAAGAAAGGACGGCTGGGCCGGACGGGAATGGAGGAGCCCCTTCGATATGGCCTGGAGGGCGATGCTTTGGTGGGCTGGAAGATCTGGTCGATGACCTTTCCGCTTCGAAGCGTGGCGTCATCATGACGATGGGCAAGGGCGGCGTTGGGAAAACGACCACCGCGGCGGCGATTGCCGTCGCATTGGCGGAGCGCGGGCACGCCGTGCATCTTTCGACAACCGACCCGGCGGCGCATGTCGCCGAAGCGCTGGGCGGCGCATTGCCGGGATTGACCGTTGGCCGCATCGACCCGCTCGCGGAAACCGAAGGGTATCGGCAACACGTTCTCTCCACGGCCGGAGCGGCGATGGACGGGGCCAGCCGGGCGTTGCTCGAAGAAGATCTCCGCTCTCCCTGCACCGAGGAAATTGCGGTTTTCCGCGCTTTTGCCCGCGAGGTGGCGCGCGGCGCGGAACAGTTTGTCGTGCTCGACACAGCTCCGACCGGCCACACGCTGCTCCTGCTCGATGCCACGGAGTCCTACCAGCGGGAATTGAACCGCCAGGCAAGATCCACCCAGCCGGAGGAAGTCCTGCGTTTGCTCGAACGGCTCCGCGATCCGGAATTCACACGCATCCTTCTGGTCACCCTGCCGGAGGCGACTCCTGTGCATGAAGCCGCGGCTTTGCAGGAGGATTTGCGTCGCGCCCGCATCGAACCCTTCGGCTGGATCATCAACCAGAGCCTCTTCGAGAGCGGGTCGGGCGATCCACTGCTCCGGCAGCGCGAGGAGGCCGAGCGCCGCTATCTGCGGGAGGTCGCGGATCATCTTGCAAATCGTGTGGCCCTGATCCGCTGGCAAATCGATGAACCGGTCGGCGTGCCAGCGCTCCTTGCCCTTTCCAGCCAGACCGGCGCTGCTCTCACGTTCCATTAACCGACAAAATCCCATGAGCGCAGTTGCCCCGAAACGGCTCGATTTTTTCGAGCGCTATCTTTCCCTTTGGGTTCTTGTCTGCATGGTCGTGGGCGTGGCGGCGGGGAAACTCGCCTCCGACCTGACGCGCCGGATCAGCCTGATGGAGTTCGGCCGCGGCTCCCACGTCAACATCGCGATCGCCGGGCTCATCTGGCTGATGATCTACCCCATGATGTTGAAGATCGACTTCGGCGGGATCGGCGGTGTCTTTGCGAAGCCGAAGGGGCTGTTCGTCACTCTCTTCGTCAACTGGCTGGTGAAGCCGTTCAGCATGGCGCTTCTCGGCTGGTTTTTCATCCAGACGCTTTTTTCCCGCTGGCTCGGGTGGATTGATCCCGATACCGCAAAGAACTACGTCGCGGGACTCATCATCCTCGCGGCAGCACCCTGCACCGCGATGGTCTTCGTGTGGAGCTATCTCACCGATGGCGACAGCCCCTACACGCTTGCCCAGGTGGCGATCAACGATCTGATCATGGTCTTTGCCTTTGCTCCGATCGTCATGTTTTTGGTCGGAGTCAGCGGGGTGACAATCCCCGGCCAGGTGCTTTTTGTCTCGGTTCTTGTGTTCATCGTGATCCCGCTGGCGTCCGGTTGGATCAGCCGGTCTTTGCTCATCAGAGCGTTTGGGCGGGCCTGGTTCGAGCGGGCCTTTCTGCCCAAGTTCCGCCCCTTGACCATCTTTGCTCTTTTGGCGACTCTTGTGCTCATCTTCGCCTTTCAGGCCGAGAACCTGCTCGCGAACTGGACAGCCGTTTTGCTGCTGGCCGTCCCGATCCTGATCCAAGTGTATTTCAATTCCGGCCTGGCCTATGGGTTGATGCGCATGTTCGGCGTCAAACACAACATCGCCACGCCCGGCGCATTGATTGGCGCGAGCAATTTCTTCGAACTCGCTGTCGCCGTGGCGATCACGCTCTTCGGGGCCACTTCTCCCGCCGCCCTTGCGACGGTTGTCGGCGTCCTCGTCGAGGTGCCGGTAATGCTCTCGGTGTGCCGCATCTGCACGGCGAGCCGGGATTGGTATGATCGCAGCGGCCCCCGCCTCGCGGAAATCTCAAAATGATAAACCATGACGACAAAACCAACCATTCTCATCCTCTGCACCGGCAACTCCTGCCGGAGCCACATGGCGGAGGGGGTTCTTCGCGCCGCTGCGGGCGACCTGCTGGACGTTCGCAGCGCCGGATCGAAACCCGCGGGCTACGTGCATCCGAAAGCGGTCGAGGTGATGAGGGAAATCGGGGTCGACATCTCGGGGCACACTTCGAAGCACATGAACGAGTTTCTCAATGGAAAAGTGGACATCGTCATCACGGTCTGCGGGAACGCGGACCAGGCCTGCCCGGTTTTTCCCGGCCAGGTGAAGCGGTATCACTGGGGGTTCGATGACCCGGCGCATGCGGCCGGGACGGAGGAGGAAATGATCGAGGCCTTCCGCAAAGTCAGGGACCAGATCCGCCTCGTCTTCGAGGCCTACGCGGCAGGACTGCGGGACGCGGTGCTCGGAACCTGAGTTCTGGAGGGGGCGCTGGCGCCTGCCAATTACTCAAGCCGGCAACCTTCCCGCGGGAGGACCTGCCTATTCCACCGTGGCGGCCTGTTGGAGGGCGGTTTTGGCAGCGAGGGCGAGCTGCGCTTTCTCGGCGGCGGCGCGGCGGTTGATGACGAACGTGTTGTTGTCTCCAAATGCCGCCCACGGTCCGGCGGGGATGTCGGCGAATTCGACGAACTTCCAATCGGTCACGTCGGTGTCGTCCATGCCGAGGAAGTCGCGCACGGCGGGCGAGACGTCGAGGCCCGCGCCCTTGTTGAGATTCGGTTCCGGGCGCTCGTTGCCGAAGACGTAGCCGGCGTGGTCGGTGCGGAACGGGCCGGCGTCTTCCCACTGGGCATAGCAGACCCGGTTCCCGCGACGGATGGCGATCCAGCGGCCCTTGCAGACGGAACGAGTCGGAGATTGGAAATCATTTTTGAACCATGGGATGATCTGTTCGGCCTCGGGCTTGTGGCCCTTCGAGGTCATGTCGTTGTAGGGGAGTGCGACGTAGAACGGATTTTGGCGCGGGGTGAAATCGCGCGGGATGAACGTGCCGAGGCGCTCGCTGCGTTTGGGGGAGTCGGTTCCCCCGTAGTTCTCCACCCACCGGGGATCCCAGCAGCTCTTGCGGTTCGGGATGGGATTGTTTTCGCCGGGCCTCTCGCCGATCCAGAATGTGGTGGTGACGATGGCCTCGCGCCAGGGATACTGCGCGATAGTTCCGGAGGCCTGCAGATCGGTCCGGGGCATGGAACTCAATGACCAATCATCCGCCTCGAACGAGAAGAGTTCGGAGCCGGACCTCCTGATCTTGACCGGGTCCGCAGCCCTCGCGGTCGAGTGCGAAGCGGCGAGGCTCGCGGCCGAATACATGGCGACACCCACCCAACGAACAAACATATTCCGTTTCCGGTGCCGCCGGCTTCCGCGGGCATGAGCGCGATGGTGCCTGCTCATGGAAAACACTCGACCCTGCCCGTGGCATTTGCAAATAAATCACGCGCTCCACGGGTCGTTTTCCCGCGGCCAGGAAAGAGTCGAGCCGCCTCTTCGGCCTCTCCGGCGCGAGCGCGGCATCGGCCCCTCTGGCAGCCAGCAGAGCCTGAATAGAATCGGTTTCCAGAGGAAAAAGGGGCTTGGGTTGGGAGGGGCTCGAACCCTCAACCAACGCCTTAAAAGGGCATCGTTTTACAGGGTAAAGTTGACATAGTGCCAATAAAGTGCCAATAGAAAACCCATGTCAGTCCAAGGATCCAAAATTAAGGAACGGCGCGATGAGGTTGCAGATTGGCCGTTCATTCGATGGATAAAAAGCAAGGATCGGTGGATGGTGGACGCGCGCACCAAGACTGGCGGAAAGAGGACATTCCACAAGACGAAAGCCGATGCCGAGGGTCAGGCAACACTTGAGAGGATCAAGCGCGCGAATGAGGGAACCTCCGCTTTTGACGACCGTGAGCTGTCGCAATATGGGTGGTCCATCCAGCAAGCAATCAGGTTTACAGTGGAACACCTGCGAAAGCAGGAACACAGCGTCACTATCGAACACGCCGTGGATGCACTCATCGCACAAAAGAAGGCAAGTGGAAAATCAGACCGCTATCAACGCGATCTCCGCAATCGACTCGACCGGCTCATCAGTGCCATGCCGAAACAAAAGATCGGAACGATAACCACTGGCGACCTCGACAAGTTCCTGAATGAACTGAACCTTGCGCCGGGAACCATCAACACCTTTCGGAGAGACATCCGAACGCTCTGGTCGTTTTCAGAAAAGCGTGGATGGACTAGTTCCAAGACCGCAAAAAACACTGATCGCGCAACCATGGTGGACGAGTCTCCAGAAATCTTCACTCCTGGCGAGGCTGCGTCTCTGCTTGCTGCGAGCAAAGACGACGTGTTGGCCTACCACGCAATTGGGCTTTTTGCTGGGCTGAGAGTGGCGGAGATCCACAGTCTGGACTGGTCCGACGTTGACCTTGAAGGAGGGTTTATCAACGTCAGCGCAGCAAATGCCAAGACCCGACGCCGTCGCCTTGTCCCGATCCTCGACTCCCTCCGCGCATGGATCACTCCCCTTGCCAAGACATCGGGGGCAGTCATCCTCCCTGACTTCCGCAAGCGACAGGAAGCCGCAAGAAATGTCGCCGGGTTCAAGCCTGAGACTGAAGATCAAAAAAAAGCAAAGATCACGCTGCGCGAATGGCCGCAGAATGGACTTCGTCATTCCTTCGTCTCCTACCGCCTTGCCAGCACCAACGACGCCGCAAAAACAGCTCTGGAGAGCGGACACGACCAAGCTGTACTGTTCGCTCACTATCGCGAACTCGTGAAGCCCAAAGCCGCCGAGCGATACTTCAACATCCGCCCAACCGTCGCTGAACCCACGCCCTCAGGCTCCCCGGGCGAGGCGAGAGACGCCGCAATCCGCAGGCTTGAGCTCGATTGGGCGAAACGGCGGAAGGCCAAGGCCGCGATAAAGCCAGAAAACGCAGCAAAGCGGTAGCCGAGACTCTCGGGCACCAGTATCTGCGTTGGCAGGCGAATATTTTCAAAAAAAAGCTATTGCCAACCCTATGACAACCTGCTTTTCTGATTGCTTGCCCGATCTAAGGATTGTTCACCAATCCGAAGCGCGCGTGACTATATTGAGAGGGGACACGGCCTGAGTGCCGAAGCCGAAAGGCGTCCCGTTTATGAATATCTGAAAGACTGTCTCCGGTGCTACGTTTGTCGGCGCTGAGGTGGTCATCATTTGAGAAAAAAGGCGTGGGTCTGCCGGTTTCATACCGGTCGGTTCATTCCTCCATTTGACTGAAGGCGGTGCAGGGGGCCAATGGCCCGACGCACCTCCGTTTTCAACAGCAGAAGTCAGATAATCAAATGAACACAAACATTTATAACTTCAATATTGGGAGCCCCGAGGGGCTCGGAACCGCAGTGCCTTCATGGATCATCCAGTCCGAGGAAGCACCGCACACTCAAGCAGATCACGCTGATCCCGTTTCCACGGAGACCCCCGGCACGACTCCGGCAGATGCATTGACATCGCCGGAATCCATCGGGGCATTTCCGAGGGCCACGATGAACAGCAAGCCCGTTCTCTGGAGGACAAACACCGGCACGGTCGTCACGGACCCCAGCCCGGAATTCGGGCACAAGCTCCTGTGCGATAGCCTGGTCTTCAACACGGGGGATGCCTGCGCATTCTCCTGCGAATACTGCTACGTCCAAGGGGCCATGTGGAAATTGGTGAAGCCAATTGTGGATGCCCACAATGCTGCGGAGGGGACATCATGCGATTTCTCCGACGTGGTTATCCGCAGGGCCAACACTCTGCCGGTGCTGGATGGCCAGCTCACCAGAAAAGACGGAAGCCTGAAATATGTCGATCCCACGGATCATCGCGTGATCTTCAGCTCCACCCTCGTGGATGTGGCAGCGAACATGGAGCTGGTGCGCGAAACCGCCACCGTCTGCAACATGATCCTCGCCAAGACGGGGTGGCAGATCCGCCTCCTCTCCAAGAGCAACCTCCTCGCCAGAGTGGTCGAGTTCATCCCCGAGCAATACCACCACAGGTTGATCCTCGGGTTCTCGACGGGCACCCTCGACCCTCGCGTTTCGAGGGCCATTGAATCCGGCACTCCCCATGTGGGACGTAGGATCGAAGCCCTCCACTCGTTGCAGGACAGGGGGTTCAGGACGTTCGGGATGATCTGCCCGAGCCTCCCGCAGCATGATTACGATCAGTTCTCACGCGAGATCTGCGAGGCCATCAGGGTGGATCGCTGCGAGCACGTCTGGGCCGAACCGCTCAACGTTCGTCCCGGCGCTCTGCCCCGCACGCTCGAAAGGCTGAGAGAGGAAGGGCTCGACGACGAAGCGGAGATGCTCCAGTCGGTCCACGGCTCGAAGGCTGCCCAAGCGGCATGGGAGGAATACGCACGCCAGACGTTCCTTGCTCACACGAGGCATATCCCGGCTGGAAAGCTGCGTTACCTGCAATACGTCAACGCCAACTCCGCCGCATGGTGGTCCGAGCAAAAGGCCAACGGTGCGGTTCTCCTCGGCGCGAAAGCGAAGGAGTTGGGCCTCTGCGAAACGGAAACCCTCTCGGCGGCACCGGAGTTCTACTAGGAGGAATCGATGCGAACGGCGGGGAGGGCAAAGGTCCTCCCCGCCCACCCGTCACCAAACACCATGACAAATCGAAAAATTGAATTCGACCCCCATGGGGACGACAACCATGAAGTGGAACCAAGCCTGAGGCTGGTCCCGCTTATCCATGCCGGAGATTCCAACGGCCATGCATCGGGACCCGACCCAGAAAGGCAAATAGTCCTCTACACGCATGAAGAAGAACCGCCACCGCCCAAGATTCCTGTCGGGTGGCTCAGCAGGCTCCTCTTCGAGATCGGAGCCTTCCTGGACAAATACATCGCGTTCCCAAAAAGGGTGCAGCCCTTGGTTTTGGCTCTCTGGGTGGTCCACACCTATCTCTTTGAGGCGGCGGAATTCACCCCCTACCTCAACATCCATGCGGCAGAGAAACGCTGTGGCAAGTCCAGGTTGATGGAATGCCTCCAAGTGCTCGTCCACAACCCCCGTAAAATGGACAGCCCGTCCCCTGCCGCCATCTATTCGGCCGCAGACCACGGTTGCCCTACCCTCCTGATAGACGAGACAGACACCATTGCGGGCGGAAGGAAGTGTGAAGCCCTACGTGGAGCACTTGATGCCGGATTCAAGCGCGGTGGAAGGATTACCCGCTTCAGCTCCAGGAAGGATGAGCCGGTCCGCGAATACAATGTGTATTGCCCCAAGGCGTTGGCCGGTATCGGAAATATCGCCGACACGATTGCGGACCGCAGCATCCCGATCCGCTTGGAACGCAGGATCCTGGACGGCGATCTTCCCAGATTCCGTGACCAGGATGTCAGGAGAGAGGTGGCGGGCATACTTGAGGCATTGGTCATGCTGCACGGGTGCACGGAACTGATCGCCAAGCTGAGTCAGGTTGAACCCCAAACTCCAGACGAACTCTCTGATCGTCAGAGGAACATCTGTGAACCGCTCCTTGCGATTGCGGATCTTGCTGGCAACGGGTGGGAACTCGCTACTCGCAAAGCATTGGTCGAACTCTTCACAGCGGACCAGATCGCGGAGGAAAGCCTCGGGGTGACCTTGCTCACGGACATCCAGACCGTGTTCGGAAACGACAACAAGCTGACCTCGGCGGCTCTCTTGAATCGCCTGATCGCCTTGGAAACCGGATCGCCATGGGCGGAGAAGTGGGAATCCAAAATGCGTGCGAAGGACACCAGCACCTGCGCCAACCAGCTCGCCAAGTTGCTCAAGCCCTTCGGCATCGGTCCGAAACAGATCCGCTTCAGCAGCACCGAGACCGCCAAGGGATACGAAAGGGCGTGGTTCACAGATGTCTGGGCACGTTACAGCCTCGCGCCCGAGCAGGAGGGCGTGACTGCGGACCCGGCAGACCAACCAGCGACCCAGAAACCTGCCAGGCCTGAACGCCGCCGTGCTCCCCGCAGGAGCCCAAGGAAGTTTGTAAGTATTGCGGAAATGTTTCGCCGTTTCCCCGGAAATGGCAGGCCCTCCAGCACCTCCGACTAGATTGACCTCGATGGGCTCGGCGGGGGCGAATCTGTCCCCGCCGACCCATCAGCCGTCCACTGTGCACCGAGGTGGGCGGCACCGGGAATAGATCGGTGCCCAAATCACAGGAAACGAGGAAACAAAAAATACATGAGCAGAAAAATTGACAGAAGCAGACCTCCGACCCCCGAAACGTGGGTCACATCGAAGAGGTGCGACAGGAAAATTGAGAACGCAGAAACAGCCGCTCGCAAGAAAATCATGGGCAGCCTGCATCCGCAGAGCAGAAAGCAGGCACCCAGACGCAAGGGAAGTGCCATCACGAGAGCATCGTCGGACAAGGAGTCCCTTGGACACGGCAAAGAGTGTTACCCGCTCCTCTATTGGTATTGCGATCCCAGCCAACCTATAGACAGGTAGTTCAGAATAGACTCTGAGGCGTGGGCGTTCGTGCGGAACGCTCATCCCTCCATTTTCGTCACGCAGTCGGACCGCCAGTGATCACGCGGATCTTGGCGTATGAAGTGCTCGGAGTTTGGCAATGTTTCGGACGATTAGTGGCGCTACACATAATGAGGTCTGGCGTTTTTCTTGCCACCTAAGGCCCCAAATTTCTGTCATCCCCAAAAAACGTCTACCTAATGCAGCGGATTTGCTGCTGCAATTCAATTTAGTTGACAATAATCCATATGGTCAATGCGCTATAAGTCTTGTTACTTAACTGGTGGTATGCTAATATTAGCCTAAATGCGAACAGCCCCCCGAATTCATCTCTCCAAGAAAGATAGAGTTCTTCTCGGTGCATTTGCTGGCACCAGCAGGGAACCATCCCGTTTCGTTTATCGCGCCCGCATCGTGCTCATGGCGGCAGATGGACTGGATAATCAGGAAATCGCATCGAGACTGGGCATCACTCGTCAAAGGGCTGGGCGTTGGCGTAACCGATTCGCAGATCTGGGCATTGAGGGCATCAAAAATGACGCTCCCCGTTCGGGAAGACCTCCAGTGATCACCAAATGCAAGAAGACCCGCACAGCCAACCTCACACAGAACCAACTCCCTGAATCGGGACGCTGGACCCGTCGAAAGATGGCCGAAGTCTCCGGCTTGAGCGCTTCCACTGTCGGCAGGATATGGAAAGAGCGAGGAATCAAGCCCCATGTGCGTGCCAACAAATTGACCGCTGAGGAGAAAGAGGAGGCTGCATTGCGCCTTTACAGATTCCGCATGAGCTTGGCAGATATCCTCGATCAAGCCGATTCAGGCGAATTTCGTTGAAGTCCATTTGGCGATCACGGATCGCTTCTCAGGAAATGCCTTTTGGATAATTGAACGGGCAACCGCTGCGAAAAACAATTCTGCGACGGTTCTCCCCTACTTGGTGGGTTCCAACCGCTTCTTGATCTGGCCGACGGTTGATTTGATGTCGGCGACCACCGTTTTGTCAGCGGCCGACCATTTCGGGCTGGCGAGTGCCAATTCCAGATTCACTCCGGTCGTATCGTATGGATAAATGCCTGGCTTCCATTTGAAGACCCGCTGAAAATCCTGCTCCAGACGGGGGCGGATGTGGTCGTTGAAATAGAATTTCTCGTCTGCGGTCGCGGTCTTGGCATAGGCGGCGTCTACGAGGGACTGATACAGACGGTTCACTGCCTCCATTTCCTGCTGCAAGGTAGTGGTTGGCAGGTTTTTCACGAGGGATTGGAGTTCGTTACGGATCTCCAATAATGCGGCTTCATCTTTTTTGGCCTTGGCGACTTTTTCAGCGGCAGCTTTTTCTATCGCTGCGGAATCCGGTGCATTTTTTGCCTGCGGATTGATCCCGGCCAAACTGGCAGCAAGGGATTCTTTGATCCCATCAGTCGGCGAGCTTTTTGGCGCGAACGCCTGCATCTTCTTTGTGATGGCTGCTGCCCGTTCGCGGAATGCTTGGAGGTCGCCGGTGGAACTGGCCTTGCGATCTTCGAGTTTCTTTGTGATCGCCGCCGCTTCGTTATCGAGTTCCTGCTGGCGAGCGGCAGAAATCCCTTGTTCGGGTGTGCTCTGCAGTCCTGGGGTCTTGAAAGTGAGGGTGGCACCGTTGTCGGTCGGCGTGGGGGAATGGGGTTGTCGATCTCTGGTCAAGAAAACCCAAGCGATGACCACTGCCAAGACGAGCCCTGCCACCACGAAGCCGAGGATTCCACGTTTTTTCCGGGGGGCAGCTTCAGATCTTCCAGCATTTTCCACTGCCGCCGCGAATGTC
>Ga0316231_1002155_pt1 | contig 19467 bp, 10 predicted proteins | sample TBH18027metaG_FD_206002 | JGI IMG/M metagenome (GOLD analysis project Ga0316231, IMG submission 206002) | Freshwater microbial communities from Trout Bog Lake, Wisconsin, USA - TBH18027 | ecosystem: Environmental > Aquatic > Freshwater > Lake > Hypolimnion/Profundal zone | place: USA: Wisconsin...
CTCGAAAGGAATGACTTGTGGGACGATCTCGCCCTGGAACTCCTCAGCCATGCGCCGGGCACGCTCGTGGGTACGATTGGTGACAAGGATTGCGCCTGCCCCCTGCTGGACAAGATGGCGGGCTGCGAGTTCGCTCATCTTGCCTGCGCCAACCAGAAAAACGGTGCGGCCCTGGAGCGATCCGAATATCTTGCGTGCGAGATCTACAGCAACCGATGCAATTGAGACAGAATTAGAGCCGATGCCTGTCTCAGATCGGGCGCGCTTGGCTGCAGCAAAGGCGCTTTGAAGCAAGTGTTCGAGTTGCCCGGCGACGGTGCCGGAGGCGCGAGCAACTGCGAAGGCTTCCTTGACCTGGCCGAGAATCTGCGGCTCACCCACCACCATTGAGTCCAGACTGGCGGCCATGCGGAAGAGGTGGCTGACTGCGTCCTGATCGCGGTACTCGTAGAGGTGCGGGCCGATTTCAGCGGGGTCAATGCCGAAGTGGTTGGAGATGAACTCGTTCAAATGAACATTGGAGTCTTCGACGGCTGCCAGCAACTCGACCCGGTTGCAGGTGGAGACGATCATGCACTCGGAGACCCCGGGCGTTGAGGCCAGCGCGCGGGTAGTTTCTGGCAGGTCATCGCGGGAGATGGCGATTTTTTCGCGAAGCGAAATAGGCGCGGTCTTGTGATTTACACCGATAAGCGCAATCGTCATTGCGGACCGAACCTGTGAACGTGGCTAAAGAGGTTGGCGGCCCATACCGCCATCATGATGACAAGAACGGCTCCGGAAAGGTATGCAGCCTTGCGTCCACGGAGTCCCGCGCTACGGCGAACGAAGAGCAACAGAACGTAAACTCCCCAACTGATAAACGAGGCAATCACCTTGGGATCAAGAAAATACGAAGCGCCAAGGGGGGTCTCCTGAGCAAGTACGGAGCCGATAATAAGGCCCACGGTCATGCAGGGAAAGCCAAACTCGAGGGTGGCGAGAGCGACCCTTTCCAGGGTATCCAGGGGCGGAAGCCAGTCGAGCGGGCCCCACCAGGAGTCTTGGCCGGGTTTGTGCTTGCTCTTGATGCGGCGTTCCTGGACGAGGTAGAGCATGGAGGACAATAGGCTGAAGCAGAGCGCTGCATAGGCTAGCAGCAATGCGGCGATGTGGGCCACGAGCCAGCTTATGCGCACGCCCTCCGAAGGGAATGTGTAGCGATCAGGCCCGAGCGAAGGGACGAAAACCAGAAAGAAAGTCGCCGGTAAAGCAAAGATCCCCAAGGAGATGGCATCGTAAAGCCACCAGACGATGAAGAACAGGCCAGCGACCGCGAGGCCAAGGAGGGACTCAATCTCCCGAACGCTGACGGGGACAAAGTGGTGGGCCTGGACCAGCATTTCAACAGCTGAGACGAAGTGGAAGAAGAAGGCCATGCCGCCGACATGGACGCAGGTCTTGCGCCAGCGAACGATTCCATAGAGCACGGCCGGGAAGACGGTCACGCATGCCGCCGCATATAGGATCGCTGCAACTCTGAGCCAAAGGAGATACATTTCGTTCACAACCTTAATAGGATGAAGGGAAATACACTGTGATCTAAATCACAATTATAGGATTCAAGGGGCAATTACAAAAGCCCGCCCGCTGGAAAACAGCACATGCGAGCGTTGATTCCAGAGTAAATCTCTTGGGCGGAACGGGACCAGCAAGAGCGGATTTGGGCAAGAGAGTCAATATTAATGGGGGTTGATCTTCTGCAGGTTCATAAGTTGTTGATTTCATATGCGAAAGATGGCTGGAGCTGCCTGCATTCCGCCAGCATCCACCAACATAAGAGGCTTCTTTCGAGAGGCTTATCATCGATACCTGCGCATTTGCATGCAAAATCGTTGAGGTTCTGCCTCTTCGCGCCGGAAGTGCGAAACAAATGCACGCCAGGCATTTCAACGACTGTGTGGCCACCTCAACACGGTAACCTTGAAGGAGGCATGTCTGGTCCTGAGCACAAGGCGCCTGGTATGTCCCGTCGAGCAAGACCGATTTTGCTACCTAAACAAATTACAAGTGGGCAAACATGACAGAAGTAGAGATAGATGCACAGTCGACTATCGAGCCTTATGGACATTACGCAAGTTACACTCCCGCTGTTGTTTGCAGCACACTTCAGCCCGGCCGCAGGGTCTTGCAACGTGTCCTGCCAGCAATGCCGGGAGTCAAGGTTCTTGAAATCGGGGTTAGGGCGAATTCATCATGCAATGCAGTAGTAGCGGAGTATTTGGTCAACTTATACTCGCGATCGCGCATGATTCATCTCCGCAACGGGGAACGAGTTGACGCAGCATGACGCGTCTAGTGGCTTGCTTGAGATCATTTATCCCTCCGGTAATGGTGGCAGCAGTCTGGTTAGGCCAAGGCATTTTGGCGCTCGGCTATCTTATGCACGTCGGCGGTGTGAACAAGCGCCCCATGGTGATGCACCTTGTGATCGTCCTCGCGACCTTGATCCTGTGCCTTGTGCCATTCACTTTTCAGGCAGTGCATCGCCTGCCCGGAACGGTTCGACGCGTGACGCTCGCAGTGATTCTAGGAACGGTGCAGTTTGCATTCTTGTGCTTCTACATGCTTGATATTGGCTGTATTCAATTAATGGGCACGCCACCAACCATCGCCTGGATCGTCAACTATGTACCGCAACTCGGAGCCCTACTTCCCTTTTCCCGGCACCAACTGGCCTTCATTGAATGTATTCCGGTCTCAATTTGGCTCATTGCAGTTTGGGTGTATTACCGCGCTGGTGATGCCTTGCAGACATCACTGGGCAGCGTGACGGGAGAGATTACAACATGCAATTGCTCCGCACGGAATGGTGCTCGGACCCGCATGGGGATGATGCTGGCTCTGGCGTTGCTGGCAGGAATCTACATACCCACCCGAGCAATCTGGGCTGAAAGAGAGCCCATCCATCAGTTATGGGGAACAAATTCAGGGCTGAGTCAAATGGTCCCGGAGGGAATGCGCGGAGTTTGGAAGCCTGAGACAAACAGATATCTGGCAAACCTGCCTGTGAATCAATCGCCTGTTACGCCGCGAAATCTAATACTGATTACAGTGGATGCACTGCGGAGCGACCAGATGGGAATCTATGGCGCAAATGTCGACGATACGCCGTTTCTCTCTTCGCTCTACCGCGCCGGCAAGCTGAAGCGAATCTATTCGGCTTACTCAGTCTGCTCTTACTCTTTTTGCGGGCTGCTTGGGACCCTCTCATCCTCATATTGGCATCAACTCAACCCTGCTTCCCTGCCTCTCAGTGACGTACTGAGTCACTATGGGTACCAAACGCGGTTCCTGCTCAGCGGCGATCACTCCCATTTTCTAGGATTGCGCAATTTTTACGGATCAGCGATTGATGAGTATCGAGATGGCTCAACAGTGGATGCAAAGCTTTCGAACGATGACAGCATTTTGATGCCATGGCTGAAGAATGTGGCCTGGTCGTCCAAACGGCCAACATTCACAGAAATCCATCTCATGTCAGTCCATTACTTGGGGATCCGCGAGGCGCAATTCGGCAGATGGCAGCCTACCAAACCTGCCGCCACGGGCCTAATTCCCAAAATGCAGACAGCCGAGATGTACCGTAACAACTACCTGAACGGAATATTGCAAGCTGACGACAAAATCCGGCAGATATTTCAGATACTCAAAGACAAGGGAGTGCTTGATGGTGCCCTTGTGATCATCACCGCCGATCATGGCGAGAATCTTGGGGACCATGGCGGCATGGGGCACGGAGGAGAACCGTACGAATCGGTTGCGCGTATTCCCATGCTTATCTACGATCAAGATGGCTCTACATACCCAGAGCAGCAGATTACCAGCCAGGTAGATATCGCTCCTACTTTCCTGCAGGCAATTGGCGCTCCGATTCCTGGCGATTGGGCCGGCATTCCGCTACAGCTTGAAACCAAGCGCAGTGTGATCTCTGTTGCGTCGTTCGAGGTTTCCGGGATCGTGGCACAATTCGGAACGGAGAGGTACAAGTACCTGATAGGACGGAGAGACGGGATCGAAGAGTTGTATGAGCTGGGGACACCTAATGCCGAGGAGATGAATTTGGCCAGGCTTCCCAGTGCCTATCCGATACTGGAAAAAATGCGCGCATTGCATTTGAATATCCTGCGTCAAAGGGGCTCAGTGCCGGGCCGGTAATGAGCCAGCAGGATGTCGTGGTCTAATTCCTACCCGCATCCTGTCCCGTCACGTTACTCTTGATAGCAACGTGATCAGGCAAAATGAACAACCCGCAAATTCTTCTTTCGACTCCACGGACGCAAGTTCTGCTGTGCTTCAGCAGGCGTCCGCTTTGGAGAAAGCTCCGGCGGAGTTGACGCCATTTATGCGCCAGTGGACGGCGGCGAAGCGGGAGAATCCGGATGCGCTGCTTTTCTTCAGAATGGGCGACTTCTACGAGCTGTTCTATGACGATGCCGTAGTCGTGAGCCGGGAGTTGCAACTGACCCTGACGGCGCGGGACCGGGAACGGAATCAGCCGATGTGCGGAGTTCCCTACCACGCGGTAGATGGGTACCTGACGCGCTTGCTGCGGAAGGGATACCGCATTGCCATCTGCGACCAGATGGAGGACCCGAAGCTAACCAAGAAGATTGTGCGGCGTGAGGTGACGCGGGTTCTTACGCCGGGGACGGCGCTGGATAATGCGCTGGGGCAGGAGCAGAACAATTTTCTGGCCGCGCTGTTTGAGTCGGAACCTCAAGAGAAGCTGCGCTCAGGGGCAAAAGTCTCCACCTGCCGACCCGGATATGCCTGCGCGGTGGCGCTGCTGGACCTTTCAACAGGGGAGTTCAGGACGGCGGAGTTTCAGGGGCCGACGGCGCGGCAACTGGCGGTGGAAGCGATTCTGATGGCGGCGCCGAGCGAGGTGCTGGTGGCCGCGAGTGCGGAGCTGCCGGTGGCTTTTGAGCGGATTCCGGCACGGACACGTGTGGAGGATTGGGTCTGGACGCACGACTTTGCGGTTCCACTTGTAGAGCGACAACTGAATGTGCGCTCACTGGAGGGCTTTGGGCTGGTGGGGCATGAGGCTGCGGCGATTGCGGCCGGGGCGGTGCTGCATTATGTAAGGACAACGCAGAAGAATGAGGCGTTGCATGTGGATTCGCTGCGCTTTGAAGAACACTCGACGGCGCTGGAACTGGACCAGGTGACGGTAAGGAATCTGGAACTGGTGGAGCCGCTTTTTTCAGGCCAGGATTCGAGGGCGACGCTGTTTCATACGCTGGACCAGTGCCAGACGCCAATGGGCAAGCGGCTGCTCCGAGCAACGATTCTGAGACCGCTGTTCGATGTTGTGGCAATCGAGGCCCGGTATGAGGCGGTAGGCGAAGCGCATGGGGACTTGGTGCGGCGGGAAGAGGTGCGGCGGGCTTTCAGTGGGATTCTCGACCTGGAGCGGCTGTTGGCTCGGCTCAGCCTGGACTCGGCTGGTCCGAGGGATGTGAAGGCGCTGGCGGCGAGCCTGCATAAACTGCCGGGCCTGAAGACAACCGTGGAGGCGATGCGTGCGGGTCTGTGGCAGCAGATTTGCGCGAGGCTGGATACGCTGGACGATGTGACAGCGCAGATAGAGAGAACGCTTGTCGAAGAGCCTCCGCTAACCTTGGCGGATGGAGGCGCGATTGCTGCCGGGGTGGATGCAGAACTCGACGAACTGCGCACTATATCAACAACAGGACGGCAGGCGATTGCGGCAATCGAGGAACGGGAGCGGCAGAGAACGGGGATTGGGTCGCTGAAGGTTCGATATAACTCGGTGTTTGGGTACTATATCGAGATCACGAAGGCGAATTTGGCGGCGGCGCCGGCGGACTATGAGCGCAAACAGACGCTGGTGAATGCAGAACGGTTTACGACAACCGAGCTGAAGGAATACGAGCGCAAGATTTTAACGGCGCATGACCGCTCCATCGAGATTGAGAAGCGGATATTTATCGAGCTGCGAGTAGCGGTACTGGAGGCGGCCGGGCGGATTCGACGCTCGTCAGCGGCTGTTGCCGAAGCGGACTTGCTGGGGAACTTTGCGCATCTGGCCGCGGGACGCCGGTATGTGAGGCCGCGGCTGGCAGAGGAGCCTGTGCTGGAGGCGGTAGCGGCGCGGCATCCGGTGATAGAGCAGTGGATGGAGGAGACGCGCGAAGGGCGGTTCATTGCCAATGACCTTTATCTGAGCGCGGCAGAGGAAGGGCCGAGCCTGCTGCTGATTACGGGTCCGAATATGGGTGGCAAAAGTACCTATCTGCGCCAAGCGGCGATGTTGGTGCTGATGGCGCAGATGGGCTGCTTTGTGCCTGCGGAGAGTTTGCGCTTTGGACTGGTGGACAGGATTTATACGCGCATCGGGGCTAGCGATAATGTAGCGCGGGGCCGCTCAACCTTCATGGTGGAGATGACGGAGACCGCCACCATATTGAATACGGCGACAAGGCGGTCGCTGATTCTCTTGGACGAGATGGGGCGCGGAACGGCTACGTTTGATGGGCTTTCGCTCGCCTGGGCCACAGTGGAGTTTCTTCATGCAGAGACGGGGGCGCGCACCCTGTTTGCGACGCACTATCACGAACTGACGATGCTGGCCGAGAAGCTGCCGCGCGTTCGCAATCTGCGCGTGGGTGTGAAAGAGGCGGCCGGCGGCATCGTGTTTCTCCATAATATTGAGCCCGGCGCGGCGAGCAAGAGCTACGGAATTGAGGTTGCGCGGCTGGCGGGACTGCCCGCAGTAGTGATTGAGCGGGCCAAACATGTGCTACGGCAGCATGAGAAGCAGGAGCGGCAAAGCGTACAGGTGGAGACGGCAGCGGAGCCCTTGCAATTGACAATGTTCACGCCGCTTTCGCAGCGGATTGTGGACCGGATTGAGGCGACGGATGTAAACCAACTCACTCCTTTGCAGGCGCTGAATCTGCTGGAGGAGTTGCAGCAGGAGTTGAAGGGCAGAGGCCAGTGATCAGAGATCAGAGATCGGCAACAACTGCGGGTTTGCGGCAGGCGGCGGGGAGTCTGTTGGTGGTGGGCCTGGCGGGCGTCGAGCTTACCGGACTGGAACGCGCGTGGCTGAAGCTGGTGCGACCAACGGGAATCATTCTGTTCCAGAGAAATATTGCCCATGCGCGGCAGACGCGGGCGCTGCTGGCTGAGGCTGCGGCCTTTTGTGCCCCAAATAATTTACGGTGCGTAGATGTTGAGGGCGGATCGGTGGACCGGTTGCGGGATGCCCTGGCGCCGATGCCTTCGGCGCAGGCGGTTTGGAGTGCGGCAAGTGGATCCTATTCCATCCCTTCGCAAATAAAGCGAAAGGATGGACCGACCCCTGTTGATTCAGGCAAAAAGGCGGCGCTGGCGCTTGAGCATGGGGAACTGGTGGGGCGTGGGGTGAAAGCGTTCGGGTTCAATACAACGCTGGCTCCAGTGGTGGATTTGGGACTGCCTGACTCTGCTGAGGTGATGGGGACGCGTGTAGCGGCGGCGACTGCGGCGGGTGTGGTGGAATACGCACGCGGGTTCTTGAACGGGCTGGCGACTCAGGGAGTAGTAGGTTGCGCAAAGCACTTCCCCGGGCTGGGCGGGGGAACGCGGGACTCGCACCTGGAGACACCGGCAATTGAGCGCGGCTGGCAGGAGCTTTGGCGCGAAGACCTGGCGCCGTATCGCGAGTTGCGCGATGAACTGCCGATGGTGATGGTGAACCATGCTGCTTATCCGCAGACACCGGGAAAGGCTCGACCAGCGAGCGTTTCGGCTTTTTGGATTACGGCGGTGCTGCGGAAACGGATTGGGTACAAGGGGATCGTGTTCTCAGACGATTTGGAGATGGGCGGGATTCTGAAGTTCATGCCGATAGAAGTGGCCGTCGTTGAGGCGGTGCGGGCGGGGATGGACTTGATGGAGATCTGCCACAGTCCGGAGCTGATTTTGCGGGCCTATGAAGCGCTGATTGCCGAGGGAGAGCGGTCGCGGGCGTTCCGCGATCTGCTGATGGAGCGGGCGCGGAAGACGGCGCAGTTGAGGGTGAAGCTGTTTGAAAACGGGGTGCAGAGATCGTTGACGCAGCGGCAGTTTGAGGCGTTGCGGACGAGAGTTCAGCGCTTCAGAGAGAAGATTGCGGAGGCGCAGACAGCATGAGCACGAAGTCGATGACGGTGGCCGGGGTAATGAGCGGAACGTCTGCGGATGGGGTTGATGTGGCCGTGGTGCAGATTACGGCGGGCAGAACACGACCCAAACTGATGCTCCTCGCGCACGAGGGCTTTCCCTACCCTGCCGCACTGCGGCGGGCGGTACTGGGAGCGATGAATGCGGCTTCTACATCAACGGCTGAGCTGGCGCGGCTGAATTGGCGGTTGGGGCTGGCCTATGCGGAGGCGGTGCGCAAGACAGTGGAGCGGCATCAGGTAAAGCTGGACTTGATTGGGTGCCATGGGCAGACGCTCTTCCATCAGCCGAACGCGGCGGCGTATGCTGGGCAGCGGTTTGCATGCACATGGCAGGCGGGCGAGGCGGCGGTGATTGCTGACGCGTTGGGCGTACCCGTGGTGTCGAACTTTCGACCCGCGGATATGGCGGCTGGGGGACAAGGAGCGCCGCTAGTCCCGCTGCTGGATTATGTGCTGTTCGCGGACGCGAAGCGGGGGCGGGTGCTCCAGAATATTGGCGGCATTGCCAACCTTACGGCGATTCCATCCGGGGCCGGACCAGAGAAGGTCATCGCGTTCGATTCCGGGCCGGGGAACATGGTCATGGATTGGCTGGCGCAGGAATTGCTTGGGAAAGCATTTGATCGGAATGGCGATATTGCCGCCGAGGGCAAGGTACTGGACAAGGTGCTGGCGCGGGCTCTGCGCCATCGCTTCTTTGAACTGAAACCTCCACGCACGGCAGGGCGGGAACAGTTTGGGCGGGAGTATGCGGCGGAGTTTCTTGCTTCTTGCAGGCGCTACAGCGAGAAGCCGGAGGATGCGCTGGCTACAGCTGCCGCGCTGACTGCCGAGACGATTACAGATAGCTACAAGCGATTTGCGCGGCCCCGGATGAAGGGGTATGGAGTGGATTACATTGTCTCCGGCGGCGGAGCGCGAAATCGGACGCTGATGGCGATGCTGGCGCAGAGGCTGGCGCCGATGGGATGCGACTTAGCCACGAGCGAACAGTTTGGATTGCCTGCGGAGGCCAAGGAGGCGGCTGCTTTTGCGTTGCTCGCGTGGCAAACCTGGCACCGCCTGCCGGGCAATGTGCCTGCGGCTACAGGGGCTACGAAGCCAGCCGTACTGGGCCAGGTGACGTATGCGTAGAATGCTTTCGCTGGGCGTTCTCTTGCTTCTCACCTGCTGCCGATCGGCGCCAAGGGATCCGGGAACGGTGGTGTTTCTGATCGAAAGCAGCCCGGCGAATCTAGACCCCCGCATTGGAACAGATGGGCAGTCCGAGCATATCGATGAACTGCTTTTTGATGGACTGGTGGCGCGGGATGCGAGCTTCCACTTTACACCGGCGTTGGCGGAGCGGTGGGAGCAGAGCGATGCGCAGACGCTGGTTTTCCATCTGCGCGCTGGAGTGCGCTTCCACGATGGGCGACTGCTGACTGCGCGGGATGTGTCCTGGACTGTGAACTCGATGAAGACAGGCGCTGTCATCTCACCAAAGGCCGCGGCGTATGCCGCCGTGGATGCGGTAGAGGCGCGGGATGCACTAACGGTAGTTTTCCATCTGAAACATGCGGATAATTTTCTCCTGACCAATCTTTCAACAGGCGCAATCGGCATTGTTCCAGAGGGGAGCGGTCGTGAGTTCTGGCGACATCCGGTGGGTACAGGGCCTTATCGCTTTGTGAGCCAGCAGATGGATCAGGATGTGGTAATTGAGCGCTATCCTGCGAGTTGGAGCGGCGTGCCAAAGATAGAGCGAGTGCGGTTTGCGGTGGTACCGGATGCGATTACTGAATCGCTGGAGTTGGAGAAAGGGTCGGGCGATGTGGCCGTGAATTCCCTGCCCATGGATTCATTGCCGGAGTTGGCAAAGCGGCCGAACCTTGCGGTGGAGGACACAGGCGGAACGCAGATACAGTACCTGGCCTTCAATGTGCGCGACTCCATATTGAAGGATGTGCGCATCAGGAAGGCGATTGCCTGCTCGATTAACCGCAACCTGATCGTCAAAGCGCTGATGCAGGGCCATGCGCAACCGGCGGTGAGCCTGCTCCCGGTGAGTCATTGGGCGTGGACAGGGGATGTGGCCCGATACGATTACGATCCGGCGCGGGCAGAGCGGTTGCTGGATGAGACAGGAAACAAACGGGGCGCGGACGGAGTGCGGTTCCACCTGGCGATGAAGACCAGCAACGCAGAAGATGTGCGCTTGCTGGCAGCGGTGCTGCAACAGCAACTGGCCAAGGTGGGGATTGCGCTGGATTTGCGTAGCTACGAGTTTGCCACATTCTACTCCGACGTGACGCGGGGGGCGTTCCAGATGTATTCCCTCCGCTGGATTGGCGGCAATGAGCAGCCGGACATCTTCAGCTATGCGTTTGCGACCGCTAATTTTTCGCCAAAGGGCGCCAATCGTGGCCACTACTCGAACGCGAAGCTGGACGCGCTACTGGAGGATGCAGCGAAGAGCCAGCAGATGCCGACGCGGCGCGCGGATTACGCGGAAGCGCAGCGGATTTTGGCGGAGGATCTGCCGGCAATCAATCTTTGGTACCGGGACACGATCGTGGTTCACAACCGCAGGTTAACCAATGTGATTCCGACGCCGGCGGGGAGTTTTACTTTTCTTGAGAACGCGGAACTGGTGCGCTAAGGCGCCAAACCATACGGGGGTGCGTGTTTTCAGTAGATTACGAGCGGGGATGCCGACAATGGAGTTGCTTGCCCTTGCATTGAGCTAGGGGTGGTAATCCATAGATACCGGGCCGGTTAGCTATACTTTTAACTGGTCTCAATCGCCGCGTCACAGTGTGGAATCCAGCTTTCAACCTTTTGGCGCAGTGGCTCGTCTACCAAAACAGAGTCAAGATTTCCTACCCCGGATGACGGCGAGCTTTGCGCCGCGGAGAATGAACAGATGATGAGCAAGATGAAGATGCGGATTCCGGTTTCCATTGCATGCCTGCTGGCGGTTCTTTTGGCCGCGCCCTTTGCCGGTTCCCAGGTTCCTGCCCGTTTTCTGGGTACAGTGACGGCGGTAAACGGCACCATTCTGACGGTGAAGACTGATGCCGGCGAGGTACACCAGGTGGATGTGCCAACGACCGCGGTCCTGAAGCAGATTGCCCCCGGAGAAAAAGACCTGAGCACGGCGACTGCGATCGAGTTCAGTAGCCTGACTACGGGAGACCGCGTACTGGTAAAGCTTGACCCTAAAGCGCCGGAGGGTACGTCCGTGGCGCTGCAGGTCATAGCAGTGAAGCAGGCGGACGTGGCCAAGAAGCAGGAGCAGGAGCGCGAAGATTGGCAGCGGCGCGGCGTGGGTGGCCTGGTGAAGAGCGTCGACAGTGCAGGCGGCGTAATTGTGCTGACAAGCGGCGCAGGATCAACGGCCAAGACCATCACGGTTCATGCGACCAAGGCGACCATTCTGAAGCGGTATGCGCAGGCTTCGGTGCGGTTCGACCAGGCGCAGGTGGCGCCGATTGAAGCGATTCACGCGGGCGACCAGTTGCGCGCCCGCGGAGCCAAGAATGCGGATGGAACGGACATTGCAGCGGAGGAAGTAATCTCAGGAAGCTTCCGCAATATCTCTGGAATCATTTCATCGCTGGACGCGACGGGTTCAACGCTGGTCTTGAAGGACCTCGCAACAAAGAAGCCGGTGACGATTCACATTACCGCAGATGCGCAGATGCGCAAACTGCCTGAGATGATGGCGCAGATGCTGGCAGCCCGACTGAAGGGCGGCACACCGGGCGCAGGTGGATTTGCCGGCGGCGCAAATGGCGGCGGTGCGGGCATGCGCGGCGGCGGCGCTCCTGGTGCTGGTGGCGGTGCTCAATTTGGCGGTCCTGGCGGACCTGGTGGCGGTGGATTTCCTGCCGGTGGCCCCGGCGGCGGTGCCAGGGGCGGTGGTGGATTTGCCGGCGGTGCCGGCAGGTTTGATCCCGAACAGATGCTGAGCCGCGCACCAGCGATCAAGTTTGCCGATTTGCAAAAAGGTGAAGCTGTAATGCTGGTGTCAACGCAGGGCGCAACGGACGTTACAGTGATTACGTTGCTGGCTGGAGTCGAGCCGTTGCTTGAGGCTCCTGCAGCAAGCAATATGCTTTCAAACTGGAGCATGAGTTCGGGCGCTCCCGAGATGGGTCAGTAGGCGAACAACAGGTTTTTCAAAATTATTGAGATCGAGGCGCGTGTGTACTCAAGACTGCATTTTTCTGTTCATTTTCTTATTGCATTGGTACTAGCGCTGGCGGGCGTGGCGGCGGCTAATTCACAAGCACCTACACGGACGGCAGTTGCGGTAACAGCCACAGTGCGAGGGCACATTGCCGACCCGACAGGGGCACTGATCCCGGGGGCAAAGATTACGGTAAGCAACTCGGCCGGCAAGGTTGTGGGTATGGCGACTGCCGACTCCGGCGGCGCCTATTCCGTGAGCGGCCTTGCTCCAGGCAGCTATACCGTAAAGGCAACATTTGAAGGCTTTGCACCGGCTACATCCCCGGCTATCCAGATCGCAGCCGGTCAGGTAAAGCGCATCGATATCGCGATGGCTATCGTGGTGGAGCAGCAGAGTGTAACTGTCTCTGACGATGAAGCCCCCATGGTGAATGTTGAAGCCAGCGGAAACACCAGTTCGATTGTTCTCAAGGACAAGGACCTGGATGCGCTCTCAGACGATCCGGACGAGTTATCGAGCGAGCTGACAGCGCTGGCCGGCCCTTCTGCCGGCCCCAATGGTGGAGAGGTTTACATCTCAGGCTTTACAGGCGGGCAACTGCCCCCGAAGTCGGCGATTCGCGAGATTCGCATCAACCAGAATCCCTTCTCCTCAGAGTTTGACCGCCTTGGTTATGGCCGCATTGAGATTCTGACCAAGCCTGGCACGGACCAACTGCATGGGCGGTTTTTTGGGCAAGGAAATGACGACGCCTTCAATACCGGCAATCCGTTCACCTCAGTGATTCCTGCATATCACAGCATCCAGTACAACGGCACCGTGAGCGGCTCAATATCCAAGACTGCATCCTTCTTTATCAGTGTGGAAGAGCGCAACAACCAGAACGCCAGCATCTACACGGCGAATACGGCGGTTCTGAATTCGACCACCGGTCTATACAGCGCGGGCAACCTGTCGGGTTCACTCTTCAGCCCTTCGACACACACCGAAATATCCCCGCGTATCGATTTGCAACTGGGACAAAAGAATACACTGACGCTGCGTTACCAGTTCGAGCGGTTCACATCCAGCGGCAATATCGGCACGACGTCATTGCCTACGCAGTCCAGCACTTACAACTCAACTGAGCACACGCTGCAGGTAAGCGATTCGCAGATTATCAACGATCACCTGGTCAACGAGACCCGCTTCCAATATCTGCGCGACATTTCTACTTCGTCGCCTGTGAGCGTCGCGCCTTCGGTTTCAGTGCCTGGAGCCTTCAGTGGAGGCGGCAATGGCGGCCAGCGTTCGAACGACCACGGGGATCACCTGGAACTGCAGAATCTGACGACGATGACAGCGGGAGCACAGGCGATCAAGTTTGGAACGCGGCTGCGCTACAACCGCGACGCCAACTCGACAAACTCCGGCTTCAACGGATCTTTCAGCTTTACAACCCTGAATGCATACCTGGCCATGCTGAATGGCCTTGCCGCGCATCAGACGTTTGCGCAGATTGCCGCTGCCGGCGGCCTTCCCAACAGGCTGAACTACACGACTGGCACCACGGCGGTTGTGGGAAGTATGTTTGATGGCGCGCTCTTTGTGCAGGACGACTGGAAGGCCAACCAGTTTCTGACCTTGTCTGGCGGCCTGCGTTGGGAGACCCAGAATCAAGTTACGGACAAGAGTGACTGGGGACCGCGCGTGGCTTTTGCATATGCTCTGGACGGACACAAAGACAAGAAGCAGGCCAAGACCGTGGTGCGCGGCGGCTATGGATATTTCTATGACCGCTTCAGCCTGGGCAGCCTGCTCAGCATGCAGCGCTTCAGCGGCGGCGCGGACAGCCAGACTCAGTACACCATCACAAACCCGACATGCTTTGATGCGAACAGTCTGAGCAATATCAACCTGTCAACCTGCGGGCCGGCGAGCGCGACAGCAAAGACGATTGTGCAGATTGCGCCCAAGTATCACTCGCCCTATACGCAGCAGTTTGGAACCAGCCTGGAAAGGCAGCTTACCAAGACTACTTCGCTCACAGTGACTTATCAGCATGCCTACGGTGTGCACCAGATGGTCACCCGCGACTCGAATGCTTACCTGCCTGGGACTTTTGTATACGGAAGCACGACCTTGACTGGTGTGCGGCCCAATCCCTCGCTCGGCATCGTGGAGCAGTTCGACCCCGAGGCGGTTTACAAGCAAAACCAGCTGATCGTCAACGTGAATGCCCGCTTTACGCCGAGGTTCAGCGTGATGGGGTATTACAACATGACCTATGCCAACTCTAACTCGGGAACGGCATCGAACTCCTACAACCTTACGCAGGACTATCGTCGGGCAGGATTTGCAGCGCGGAACAGCCTGTTCCTGATGAGCAACTACGCTGGACCGTTCGGCATTACCTTCAACCCCTTCCTGATTGCCCAGGCGGGGCGGCCGTTCAACGTGGTGACGCCATACGATTTGACGGGTGACAACTTCTTCAACGATCGTCCATCAATCAGCGCCTCATCTAACTGCACCGCAAGTTCCACGCAATACATACAGACTCCGTATGGTTGCCTCAATACCCTTCCCCAACCGGGTGAGACGCTTCTGGCCGGGAACGTGGGTACTGGACCTGCCGCGGTGGCTGTCAATCTGCGCATGTCGCGGGCCTTCGGGCTTGGGCCAAAGCTCGGTTCAGCGGGTGGTCAGAATAACCAGGGCAGCGGTCCCGGACAGGGTGGTCCGCCTCCGGGTGGCGGTCCTGGCGGCGGTGGTGGTGGCCGTGGCGGCGGTGGTGGATTTGGCGGTGGCGGCTTCGGTGGTGGTGGTGGCCGTGGAGGCATGATGGGCGGCAGCGCCAACACCGGCCACAAGTACTCGCTGAGCTTTAGCGTGCAGGCGTTGAACCTGTTCAACGACATCGACCGCGGACAGCCGGTGGGCGTTGTTACCGACTCTCGCTTCGGAAAATCGACCAGCCTCGCACAGGGGATATTCTCTTCGGGTTCGGCTGCCAGACGTGTCTTTATTCAGGCGGCGTTCTCGTTCTAAATTGAAACCTAAATTGAGACTTGGATACGCAAAGAGGCCGGAGCAGCAAGCTCCGGCCTCTTTGCGTATCCAGTTCCCCACTCCGCTTCTATATCGTTGAGCAGCAAATCTGTTCCGCCCCTTAAGCCTGTGAAGGGACCGCCTCAACCTTTTACGTGATTGACTCGTCTACAAATACAGTTATCGAGTTCGTCACTCTTCCCCGACGATATACGCGATGGAGAGCTGGCTAATGGATAGCAGTGAGGGAAACGTGCATTCGAAATTCCAAAGCTTTATTCATTTTGCAGTTGCCGGGGCTATCTGCATTGCCGGACTAACTGCAGTGCATGCTGAAACTGCCGCACCGGTACCCACCTCGGTAACCGCAACAGTGCGTGGGCACATCGCGGACCCGACCGGGGCGCTGATACCCGGAGCGAAGATTACCATTACCAATTCGCTGGGCGTTACGGTGACAACCACGACCTCAGACGCTGCGGGAAGCTATGAAGTGAACGGACTGGCTGCAGGCAGCTACATTGTGCAAGCCGCCGTTGAAGGTTTCGCTCCGTTTGCCTCGCCGACGATCCAATTAACGGCGGGTCAGGTAAAGCGCGTGAGCATCTCGATGGCCATCGAAGTTGAGCAGCAAAGCGTTGAAGTCACCGACGAGGAAGGCCCAACGGTGAGCGTTGAGGCAGGTGGCAACGCAAGTGCGATCATTCTGAAGGACAAGGATCTGGATGCGTTATCAGACGATCCTGATGAGTTGCAAAACGAGCTGACGGCCTTGGCCGGACCCTCTGCCGGACCAAACGGCGGGCAGATTTATATCGATGGATTTACGGGTGGGACGCTGCCGCCCAAGTCTGCTATCCGAGAGATTCGCATCAATCAGAATCCGTTCTCAGCCGAGTTTGACCGCATTGGTTACGGGCGCATCGAGATCTTGACCAAGCCGGGAACCGACAAGCTGCATGGGCGCGGTTTTCTGCAGGGCAATGACGATGTATTCAACACCGGCAACCCGTTCGCCAAAGTGATCCCCGCCTATCACAGCCTGCAATACAACGGATCGATCAGCGGGTCGATTACGAAGAAGTCTTCCTTCTTCTTCACGCTGGAAGGACGCAACAGCCAGGATGCAAGCATCTACACGGCCAACACGGCGCTGCTGAATTCGTCCACTGGGCTGTATGCGCCAGCGACTGTTTCCGGCGGTTTGTTTGCCCCGGCGACGCGCGTTGAAGTTTCGCCGCGCCTCGATCTGCAACTGGGAGCAAAGAATACTCTCACTGCGCGTATTCAGTATGAGCGGGGCACATCGAGCGGCAATATCGGCTCCATCTCGCTGCCATCCACATCCAGCAGTTCAAGCTCATCAGAAGAATCAATCCAGATGAGCGATTCCCAGATTATCAACGAGCACATGGTGAATGAGACCCGCTTGCAGTACCGGCGCTCAACCTCATCCACAACGCCCGTGAGCACGGCCCCAAGCGTGAGCGTGGCCGGCTACTTTTCAGGCGGCGGTAGCGGAGGGCAATACTCGAACAGTCACTCCGACCACTTGGAATTGCAGAATGTGACCACGATGTCTGTGGGTGCACACGCAATCAAATTTGGCACATGGATGCGCGACAACCGGAATGCCGACTCATCCAACAGCGGTTTCAACGGGAGCTTTGGTTTTCAGTCCCTGGCCGCATATACGACGATGCTGAATGGCCTTGCGGCGCATGAGACCTTTGCGCAGATTGCGGCCCAGGGCGGATTGCCGAACAAGCTGAGTTACAACACGGGCAGGCAGGCGTTCCAGGCAAACGTGTTTGACGCGGCTGTGTTCTTTCAGGACGACTACAAGGCTAGCCCGTTTCTTACCCTCTCCGGCGGGTTGCGATTTGAGACGCAGAATCACGTTGCTGACCACATGGACTTTGGCCCTCGGTTTGCCTTTGCCTATGCGCTGGATGGGCACAAAGACCGCAAGCAGGCCAAGACGGTGGTGCGCGGTGGATTCGGCTTCTTCTACGACCGCTTTGGTACCGGCAGCCTGATGGGACTCGAGCGAAACCACGGCGGCGCGAACAGCCAGACACAGATTGTCATCAACAATCCAACCTGCTTTGACGCGAACAGCCTGAGCAACATCAACCTGAGCACGTGCGGCACCGGAAGCGCCGTGTCGCCGGTGATCTCGGAGCTCAAGCCCAGCTATCGCTCGCCTTATAACGAGCAGCTAGGAGCCAGCCTCGAGCGCCAGTTGACAAAGATTTCAACGCTGACACTAACCTATGTACATTCATTTGGCGTGCACCAGATGGCGACCCGGGATGCCAATGCATACCTGCCCGGGACCTTTGTTTACGGCAGTTCCACATTGACCGGCGTGCGGCCAAATCCCACTGAGGGGCTTGTCGACGAGATTTATCCCGAAGCAGTGTTCAAGCAGAACCAGCTAATTACCAATCTGAATGCGCGCTTCTCGCCCAAATTCTCCGTGACAGGTTTCTACACACTGAACTTCGCCAACGGGAATACGGGGACAGCCTCGAACTCCTACAACCTGAGCCAGGATTACGGCCGGTCAGGGTTTGCCAGAAAACACATGGTATTCCTGATGAGCAACTACTCGGGGCCATGGGGAATCAGCTTCAACCCGTTCCTGATTGTGCAGGGGGGCAGGCCTTATAACATCACCACCGATACGGATCTGACCGGGGATAACTTCTTCAATAGCCGACCGGGTTTGGCGAGTGCGTCGAGTTGCTCCGGGTCAAGCGCACAGTACATCTCGACTAGCTTTGGCTGCCTTGATACCGCTCCCCAGCCCGGCGAGTCGCTCCTGCCCGTGAACGTGGGGAATGGACCGGCGTCAATTGCCGTAAATCTGCGCATGAGCCGCTCGTTCGGCGTTGGCCCCAAGGTCGAGGCACCGGCAGCTACGAATAGGGGTGGACGCGGTGGCCCTGGCGGCGGTCCTGGAGGTGGCTTCGGTGGCGGATTTGGTGGCGGCGGCGGTGGAGGTGGTGGCCGCGGAGGCGGGGGTGGCGGCGGTGGATTTGGTGGTGGCGGCGGAGGTGGTAGGGGTGGCATGTCAAACACCGGCCACAAGTACTCTTTGAACTTCAGCGCACAAGCGTTGAACCTGTTCAACAACATCGACTATGGAACGCCGTCCGGAAGCTTGGTGCCTACTCTGAATAGCACTACCGGGCAGTATGGGCCGGGAAGCCGCTTTGGAAAGTCAACGAGCCTGGCTGGCGGCATGTTTGCTTCGCCATCAGGGTCGGCGGCGCGGCGGATCTTCTTTCAGGCAGCGTTCTCGTTCTAGCTGTTTGAAGTTGGGAGAGGGCCGAAGCGTTTTGCTTCGGCCCTCTCTTTTTGGGTGGAGCGCTCACGATGATTCCGCCTGATTGATCAACCTTAGTGGACTGCTGTTACGGTGGCGGACTGGCCGTTAGTCGCGAAGGCGTCAGTTAAGGACACAACTCTCAATTGAGCCTTGATGGCTTCGAGCGATGCTTTGCTGTTCGCGACAATTTCGATGGTTTCTGCGGGCAGCAGATCAAAGTAGTTATCCGAGAGCTTTACATCCAGATCGCCAAAGGAGAGGTAGATGCTGCGGGCCAGGACCGGGGAAGAAACGCGAATCTTGTACGTTTCCTTTTCACCTGTAGTCTCCACCTTCAGCACCGCCGGCTTGAGGTGAATCTCCTTGACCGGGGCAAGATAAACAAGGTTGCGCGAGATCGTGTTGCTGTCGGCGAGCAGTTCGGCGACGACAAACACATGGGAGGTATCTGCCGCGCCGGAGTCAGCTAGCCTCTTGAGCGGCCAGTCAAGATAAACCTTGCTGAAGAGTGGAGTGACCTCAACAGCACTCTTGTCCTCCAAAAGAACTTTGCCATCGAAGTCCATCAGGCGGACGCGCAGGGTGGCCTTTTGCGCCGCGGTCTTGTCCGAGACGATGTAGACCTTCACTGAGCCATCCTCAACGTGTGGCGAAACCAGGATGGGCGCGTAGAAGCGCCGTGTATAGTACTGCAGAGCCTTCCAGCG
>Ga0316231_1002160_pt1 | contig 19417 bp, 18 predicted proteins | sample TBH18027metaG_FD_206002 | JGI IMG/M metagenome (GOLD analysis project Ga0316231, IMG submission 206002) | Freshwater microbial communities from Trout Bog Lake, Wisconsin, USA - TBH18027 | ecosystem: Environmental > Aquatic > Freshwater > Lake > Hypolimnion/Profundal zone | place: USA: Wisconsin...
AACGCCCTGGTCGATTGGCTTGATGTATTCCTTGGGGACCGAGCCGCTCTTGATTTCGTTAATGAACTCGTAGCCCTTGCCCGGCTCGTTCGGCTCGATGCGCAACTTGCAGTGACCGTAATTGCCCGAGCCGCCAGTCTGGCGAATGTACTTGCCCTCGGCTTCGGCCTTCTTGCGAATGGTCTCGCGAAACGCAACCTTGGGTTCACCAACATTGGCTTCGACCTTGTGCTCGCGCCTCATGCGGTCTACCAAAATCTCCAGATGCAGTTCACCCATGCCGCTGATGATTGTCTGGCCGGACTCTTCGTCCGTGCGGACCTTGAACGTCGGATCTTCGTCAGCCAGGCGAGACAGGGCAACGCCCATCTTCTCCTGGTCAGCCTTGGTCTTGGGTTCGATGGCCACCGAGATAACTGTCTCAGGGAAGGTGATCGCGCCAAGCGCAATCTGATGATGCGGCGGGCAAAGCGTGTCGCCGGTCTTCAATTCCTTCAGGCCAACCACCGCGCAGATATCGCCGGCAAGAATCTCGGTGATGTCCTCGCGCTTATTCGCGTGCATCTTGACCAGGCGGCCCACGCGATCTGTCTTGCCCGTGCGGGGATTGACGATGGTGTCGCCGGTCTTCAGCGCGCCTGAATAAACCCGGATAAAGCAGAGCTTGCCGAATGGATCATTGATGATCTTGAAGGCCAAAGCAGCGAGAGGCTCGCTATCATCCGGCTTGCGGGTAACGATCTTGTCGTGATGCTCAGGATCGATTCCCTCAACCGGGGGCTTATCGAGAGGGCTGGGCAGGTAATCGACGACCGCATCCAGCAGCGTCTGAACCCCCTTGTTCTTGAATGCGCTTCCGCAGAGAACAGGGAACACCTTCAGATCAATGGTGGCCTGACGAATACCGGCCTTCAGTTCCGTGATGGTAGGCGTCTCGCCTTCGAGAAACTTTTCCAGAAGTACATCGTCTGTCTCGGCGATCACTTCGATCAACTGCAGGCGGAAGGCTTCAGCTTTCTTCAGGAGATCGGCCGGAATCGGCTCGACCGAGAACTCCGCGCCCATAGTCTCGTCGTGCCAGAGAATCGCCTTCATCTCAACGAGATCGATTACGCCCTTGAAGTTCGCCTCTGCGCCAATAGGAATCTGTAGCGCAACGGGACGTGCTCCCAGGCGCTTACGAATGGTCTCCAGAACGTGTTCGAAGTCGGCGCCGTTCTTGTCCATCTTGTTAACGAAACAAATACGCGGAACCTTGTACTTGTCTCCCTGACGCCACACGGTCTCAGTCTGGGGCTGCACACCAGATACCGAGTCAAACAACGCTACCGCGCTGTCGAGAACGCGCAATGAGCGCTCCACTTCGGCCGTGAAGTCCACGTGGCCCGGGGTGTCAATAATGTTGATGCGGACGTCTTTCCACACGCAGGTGGTTGCCGCCGACGTAATCGTAATGCCGCGCTCCTGCTCCTGCTCCATGTAATCCATGGTCGCCGTGCCTTCATGCACTTCGCCGATGCGGTGCGTGATGCCGGTATAAAACAGGATGCGCTCTGTCGCTGTCGTCTTTCCGGCGTCGATGTGCGCCATGATTCCGATGTTCCGGCAACGATTCAGAGGTACGGTGCGAGCCACGGTATATGTCCTTGCGAGCGTCTGAGCCCGCCGTTTTCTTCGTTCAACGGGCCCGATTCCTCAGGCCCCAACCAGCCGCGCAACATTCAGCGCGACCCTAATTCCAGCTCTTGCGATTCCTGCCCGACCCGTCTACCAGCGATAGTGAGCAAATGCCTTGTTGGCCTCTGCCATGCGGTGGACATCTTCCTTCTTCTTCATCGCTGCGCCGCGCCCGTTGGCCGCATCCAGCAACTCATTCGAAAGCTTGTCGGTCATGCCCTTTTCGCCGCGATTGCGACCATAGGTGATCAGCCAGCGAATGGCCAGCGAAGTACGCCGGTCAGGATTTACTTCAATTGGAACCTGATAGTTGGCTCCACCCACACGGCGCGTCTTTACCTCAAGCAGCGGCTTGCAATTCTCCACCGCCTTTTTGAAGAGCTTCAGGGCGTCGTCGCCCCCACCCTTCTCTTCGAGGTTCTTCATCGCCTGGTAGAAGATGCCCTGAGCAGTCGACTTCTTGCCGCCCCACATCATCGAGTTCACAAACTTTGTAACCAGCGTTGATCCGTAAACCGGATCCGCTGCCACTTCCCGCTTTGCAATGTGCCCTTTTCTTGGCATAATCTTCAGAATCCTCAGCGCTTTCAGCGCTTCACTCACTGCCCAAGTCCGGGTTCGGAACTACGCCCCGGAACCGTTTTATTACTTCTTGCCCTTCGCTGGCGCCGCGCCGCCCTTGGCGCGCTTGGTGCCATACTTCGAACGACTCTGCATCCGGTTGGCCACACCCACCGAATCCAGCGTTCCGCGCACAACGTGATACCGGACGCCAGGAAGATCCTTCACGCGACCGCCACGAATAAGCACGATTGAGTGCTCCTGCAGGTTGTGACCGATGCCGGGGATGTAGGTAGTCACCTCAATCCCATTGGTCAACCGTACGCGAGCTACCTTGCGCAATGCCGAGTTCGGCTTCTTCGGTGTCTGTGTATACACGCGGGTGCAAACTCCGCGCCGCTGCGGCGATGCCTGCAAGGCCGGTGACGCCGTCTTGTACCGAGGGGCCGTGCGCCCCTTACGAACCAACTGATTAAATGTAGGCAAACTGAAACTCCTTACCCGTCAAAAACCCTGCAACACCAAACTTCGAAACAGCCGCGCGCAGACCCTTCAGGCCTCCCCTGCGTTGAATGCAAGCCTCATTCGGCCAGCACGCACGCACGAAAGCCCAATCGTTACTGCTTCGCGTCTGCCTTCGTTCCAATCTCAGACGAGAACCGGGACGGTGGTCGGGCGTTTTCCCTTTATCCCGGGAAAAGCCAACTCCGTTTCGCCGTTTCCGGCTCGCATAGCCCTCCAAGGTGGAGAACGCGCGAGCGCCGATGCGATGTGTCCCTGCCCTCCACAAGAAGAGAGCTACTTTGGGGACCTGCCAGACCGTCAATCTTGCTCGGTCTTGGAGCCAACCCTATCAATTATGCCAGATCGGGCTGTCCTTACGCTTCCTTCGTTATGACACACGAAAGGGCGCGTTCTTGCGGAACCTTCTTACAATAGCAAGAAAAACGGGTGGGGTCAATAATCTGAGCCCACCCGCGTGGTTTTTCTCGCTTTACTCGATTGACTGCAGTTTCCACGCCCCGCCGTCCAATGCAAAGTCGGCCTGGCGCTTGGTGCTCAGCTTGTTGCCTGGGTTGTGCGCAATCTGCTGCAGCGCATCAGAGATTCCGTCCAGATTCACCACCTCGGTGAATGAGGTCCCCTTCGCCGCCGATGCGCCCGGAAGCACTTCGTCCTGTGCTTCCTGCACGTCCTTCGCCTTCAAGTGGTTAGCAACCACAGTGGTCACGACCACTGAGAACTTTTTGTCCGTCGGGCTGTCCGGACGCCATTGGATCACGTCGCCGCCGCCAGCCAGTTTCAGAGCCTTCTTGCCATCCGCGGTTAGCGTAAAGTCTGCCCAATACTTGTTGGGATAGACTTTGGTCCGCGACCAAAGCTTGGCGTTCGCGCCTTGCTGCATGCCCAGATCGTCCACAGTGATGTTTACACCCACTGCGGGAGTCTGATCGTACTTCGCTTGAATCAATGCCTGCGCATTGGCTTGCGTCAGTTCGGGTGCCGATTTGCAGCCGGTAAATACCAACCCTGTTCCCAATAGAGCCAATGCTCCAAAAATCTTCACACTCACCATGTTTTTCACTTTCCCTCCGTAGACGGCATAGATCGGTTCGAATTACTTCGACTCGTCATTTTTCTCCTACTTTCCTCCGCTGTCAATCAAATTGGAAGTGATAGCGCGCACAAGTGTAGGGTTTGTGACGATGAATCTGCAAAACTTGCCCTAAAGTCAGCAAAAAATAACCGCCTAGGCCGCCCTCCTCCCGCTTAATGTCCCGCCTCTCCCATGATTCGGCCCAGCAGAAACCCCAGAAATCCCTTCTCGTCCGATTGCAGGCATACCTCGGAGTTCGGCGCACCCTCAACCTGCCTCGTATTTCCGTTGTCATCCACTTCCAGCCGCATCGGAGTCATCGGACACAGTTCCGGCCGTATCGCATACGTCACCGCCACCGGGTCGTACAATGTCGGCGTGTGCCAATCCTTGGCCCCGCTCCACTGGTGATAAAGCAGTGTCAACTGGTCGGTCAGAGGCGAGCCGTGAGAGAAAAGCGCGGCCAGTTGCGGCTGTGCGAGGTGGACCTGGGTTGAGTCCAGCGGCATCACAAACACCGGCACACCTGAACCAAGCAGCGCCCTCGCCCCCGCCGGGTCACACACAATATTCCATTCCGGCGATGCAGGGGGCGGCGCATCGCCCGTCTTGCCATGATCGTAGCCCCGGTTCACGCTGCCACCCATGATCACCGCCCGCTTCAGCTTCTTGAACGTTGCGGCATCCCGCTCCACAGCCGCTTGGATGTTGAACAGCGGCCCAATGGCAATCAGCGTAATCTCGCCTGGATGCGCCCGGATCTGCTCCAGCAAAAACGCCACCCCATCGCCATGCTTGTTGGCGGGTCCATGAGGCGGCCAGTGCCGCGCATACTCTGCCTGCGAAAAGTGAAGCGTCGGCGTTAGCACCCCGGCCATTACTGGAATATCCTCGCGGCCTACCGCCGCCAGGTACCGGTCCACCAGTCGCGCCCGCAGTTCCGTATCTCCAAACGCGGTCTCAATGCCCAGCAGCTTCACCTCCGGGCTGCGCAGCAGCAACCCCAGGGCAAAGGCGTCGTCAATATCGTCGCCAATATCCGTATCAAGAATTACCAGTTGCAGAGCAGCAGGCGCTTTCATCTCCTCTGCGGCCGCCGTCCTGTTCAGCGCCGCTAACCCGGCTGCCGCCAGCACCAGCGCCGATAACACCGCGGAAAATTGCTTGATTTTCATGCCGCCCATTCTAGCCGCATTGCCCCTCACGGGCGCCAGTCGGCGTCACAGCCCAGCCATAGCCCTTCCCCGCCAGGAACGAGATTGGGCTGTGCAAGTCGCCTCAAGTGCATTAATATCAATCCACAAGCTGCCGCCCCGAAGGAGCCGCTCCCCCATGCGCTTCGGTTTCCACCTGCTACGGTTGGCCGTTCTTTCACTCGCGACAAGTGCTCTCTGGCTTCCCGCCCAGTCCTTTGACATGGATCGCGGACGAGAAGCGATGGTCTCGCTTGACGGCCTCTGGCGTTTCCACCCTGCCGACTCACCTCTCAAGCCCGCCACTCAAAAGCCACTCTGGGCTGAGCGGGAATTTGACGACTCCGGCTGGGCATTGCTTCAGAGTGCCCAGTCTTGGTCCGCCCAGGGCTATCCGGGGTTGAGCGGATTTGGATGGTACCGTTTCACGATCTCGGTGCCGGCCGGCGACAAGCCCGTCTCCCTCATGCTGGCGCCAATCCTCACCGCCTACCGCGTCTATGTGGACGGGCAACTCGCAGGCGGCTCTGGCGAAATGCCGCCCAGCGTCATTCCTTCCTCAAGAATGAGCTATCAAATCTACCCGCTTACCCAAAGCGGCAGCAGCTCCCCGCGCACCCTCCAGGTGGCAATCCGCGTCTGGCACTCGCCCATCTGGGCAAGCTATGTCGGCGGTGGCCCCTTTCGCCCAGGCCATCTCGCCGGCGAGCCCGCTCTGCTCGTCATCGAGCAGCAGCACCAGCAGCTTGCCCGCAATCTGCACTACGTGGACGCCTACTCTTACAGCATCACGGCGGCCCTGGTCGGCTTCGCCATCCTGTGCCTGTTTCTCATCCGTCCAGCCGAACGGGAATACCTGTGGTTTGCCGTCTTGCTTCTTTCCCAGGCGGCAGACAACGCCCTCTACGTCGGCGAACAGATATTCTTCTGGCCGCCGGTGCCGGTAAACGACCTGCTCGATGGCTTCCTGGTCGCCGTCAATATCTGCGCCGCTCTCTGCTTCTTCTCCCGTGTTCTCACCGTACCCGTCGGCAAGCTTGGCCGCGCCGCACTTGTCCTGGCCGCCTTCAGCCCCTTCCCTGCTGTCTTCTATTGGCCAGGATGGGCCTCCGCCCCCGCCTCGGCCACCATCCAGATACTCTGTCTCTCGCCTGCAGTCTTGTGGGTGCTTTACGTGCTTGTGCGCCGCGTCTGGCAGGGGAACCTGGATGCCCGCCTACTCCTGCTCCCTACCGGCCTTGACCTCGGCTTCTACTTCTGTGACAACGTCGCGATCGTGCTCAACCAGGCCGGATGGACCAGGATGCCGCGCGTCTTTGAGGTCCCGGTGCCTCTGCCCCCCTTCACCGTCCAACCCGGAATTCTGCTTCATCTCTTCTTTCTTCTCGCCCTGCTCGTCTTCCTCATCCGGCGTTTCACCCTCGCGCGCCGTCAGGAAGAACGTCTCGCCGGTGAGTTCGAAGCTGCCCGGCAGGTCCAGCAGGTTCTGCTCCCCGATGCGCAGGACCAGTGCCCCGGCTTCACTGTCGAGTGCATCTACCAGCCCGCCGATCAAGTGGGCGGCGACTTCTTCCAGCAGATTGCCGACGGGCACGGCGGCATCCTGATCGTCGTAGGCGATGTAAGCGGAAAGGGCTTGCCCGCTGCCATGCTGGTCTCTGTCATCGTGGGCGCCATCCGCGCCGAGGCAGCCCACGGAGCCGATCCCGCCGTCATGCTCGCCTCGCTCAATACCCGCATGATGGGTCGTACGCAAGGCGGCTTCACCACCTGCATGGCCGCTCACCTCAACGCTGGCGGCCAGCTTACCATCGCCAATGCAGGCCACCTGCCTCCCTATCTCAACGGTCAGGAAGTGGCTGTTCCCGGCTCCCTGCCTCTCGGCCTTGTCGCCGACGCAGAGTATGAATGCACCACCGTGCATCTTGCCTCCGGCGACCAGCTCACCTTCGTCTCCGACGGCGTGGTTGAGGCCCAGTCCAGCTCCCCCTCCAAATCCAATGAGCTGTTCGGCTTTGAACGTACCCGCCTGATCAGCCGTCTTCCCGCCGCCCAAATCGCCAGTGCCGCCCGCGCCTTTGGACAGTCCGACGACATCACCGTCGTCACTGTGAATTTTTCCGGAAGTGCTACTCACGCAAAGTTGGGCTAACTCCCATCCATTGCTTACTCCTTGAGCCGTGCATCCGGTCGAGTACCATATGGGATGATCTGGCACAGGAGCCCAAAATGCCTTCTAGCAATCCAGCACATCCCTCACGCCGCGAGTTTTTGAACAGCATCGGATTGATCGGCATCGCCTCCGCCCTGCCCGCCAAAGCAGTCTTTGCATCCGGAGCGCCATCCCCTGCCGCCGCCGTAAAAGATCGTGCGCCCCTGTTGCCGGGAGCCTTCTCCTCTCTGCCCCTCGGCTCCATCCGTCCCAAAGGCTGGCTCAAGAGCCAGCTTCAGATCCAGGCCAATGGCCTCAGTGGCCACCTCCATGAAATATGGGCCGATGTCGGACCCAACTCCGGTTGGTTGGGCGGAACAGGCGAGTCGTGGGAGCGCGGCCCATACTTCCTCGATGGCCTACTCCCCCTCGCCTACCTGCTCGACGATGCCCGCCTCAAATCCAAGGCCCAGAACTTCGTCGACTGGACGCTGAACCACCAGGCCGCCGACGGCATGATCGGCCCCGCCTCCAACAACGACTGGTGGCCCCGCATCGTCATGTTGAAGGCGCTCACCCAGTACCAGGAGGCGACAGGCGACACGCGCGTACTCCCGGTCATGGACAAGTACTTCCAGCATCAACTGGCTGAGCTGCCCAAGCGCCCCCTGCGCGACTGGGGCAAGTTCCGCTGGCAAGACAACCTCCTCAGTGTCCTCTGGCTCTACAACCGCACCGGCTCTGCCTATTTGCTTGACCTGGCTCGCCTGCTCCACAAGCAGGGCTTTGACTGGCAAGGCCAATTTGCAGACTTCAAGTACACCCAGCGCATCACATCGGAATTCCTGAAACTCAGTGAAGGCAACGGCCTCAAAGACCTCGCCCTCGCCACCCACGGCGTAAACAACGGCCAGGCCGTCAAGACCGGCCCCGTATGGTCGCTCGTCTCCGGCTCCATTCAAGACCGAACCGCCATCCTCAAGATGATCAGCGAACTGGACAAGTACCACGGCCTGCCCAACGGCATGTTCTCCTGTGACGAGCACCTGGCCGGCCTCGATCCCTCGCAGGGATCTGAGTTATGCACCGTGGTCGAGTACATGTTCTCGCTTGAAAAGTCGCTGGCCATCGTCGGCGACCCCGCGCTCGGCGACCGCCTCGAGCGCCTCGCCTTCAACGCCCTGCCCGGCACCCTCACTGACGATATGTGGGCCCACCAGTACAACCAGGAGCCCAATCAGGTGGAGTGCAGCCTGCACCACAAGCCCTGGACCACCGACGGCCCCGAGTCCAATCTCTACGGTCTTCAGCCCAACTTCGGCTGCTGCACCGCCAACTTCCACCAGGGATGGCCCAAGTTCGCCGCCAGCCTCTTTCTCGTTTCCCTTGCGCCCGATTCGACTGCGCAAGAAGGCCTCGTAGCCGCCGCCTACGCCCCCTGCGAGGTCCGCACCACGCTTCGCGGTACGGCTGTGCATGTGGTCGAGGAAACTGAATACCCCTTCCGCGGCGTCGTCCGCCTTTCCGTCAACCCCGCCGCGCCCCTGCTCTTCCCGCTGCAACTGCGCATTCCGGCCTGGGCCACTGGAGCAACCATCTCCGTCAACGGCCAAAAGCAGCCCGCCCCAGCCGCCGGTACCTTCGCATGCATCACGCGCCATTGGAAGCCAGGCGACCGCGTTGAGCTCGTGTTCCCCATGGCCCCCCGCGTCTCGCGCGGCTTCCACGACTCAGTTGCCGTTGAGCGCGGTCCGCTTGTCTTCTCCTATGGCATTGGCGAGAGCTGGGTAAAACTGCGCGAGCGCGGCGAGGCGGCCGACTGGCAGGTCTTTCCCTCTACGGCCTGGAACTACGCCCTCAACGTGAATACTGAAGCGCCGGAAAAGAGCATCACGGTAACCGAGACCGAACTCGGCCCCGTGCCCTTTGCCCGTCGTCAGGCTCCGGTGCAACTCAAGGTGAAGGCGCGCAAGCTCGACAAGTGGCGCGCCGAGGACGGCGTAGCCGGGCCGGTGCCGCAAAGCCCCATCTCCAGCGAGCAGCCCGAGGAGACCATAACGCTGATCCCCTACGCCGCCGCCAAGCTTCGCATCACAGCCTTCCCCCTCTTGAAAAACTAGCGCTTGGGGTGTTCGGCGGCTCTGCCGTGGGTCAGCATCTCAAACACCGTGGTGTGCATGTCCACCGGCACCGGCACCGCCAGCACCTTGTCCAGCCACTCGCGCGTCTCCGGCAGTGGCTGGCCAAGGCGGTTGTGGAACTCGTTATACCCAATCCCGAACGTGAATCCCTCGCCGTAGCGCATCTTGCCGCCGCACAGCGTCGCAGGCACCGGCTCCTTCTTCAGCAGCAGGTGCGCATGGAACTCCATCGCCCCCATCAGCCGCGACCGTTCTTCTTCAAACAGCTTGTCTCCCTGAATGTGCGCCGTCTCCGCAGCCGACATGGTCGCGGATATCGCGTAGCCCGTATGCCCCAGGTCGCGGCAGGTCTCCGCCGCCACACCGTTCATCGTCTCGTCAAATGTCTTCTGCCCAAACCAGCCTTCATTCGGACTCGGCGTGATCGTCTTCGGGTGATCGCCATCCAGCTTCGCGTTATAGAAATACGCGGGCACCCGCTCGCGCCACATATCTTCCGCATAGGTAAGCAGCGCCCGGTCATCCGTGAACACCGCGATCCCCATCATGCCTTCCACCATGCTCAACTGCCAGTTGCCTACATTCCTCGGGGCTCCCTCCCGAATCAGCGGCAGGTTGATCTTGGTAAGCATGTCACTGAAGGCTTGAATATCTTCCGCCTTCCAGCCAGCGTGGCTATAGCGGATTATCTCCGCCCCGCGCGGCCACATCTCCGCGCTCCACGCCGCCTGCAAACGCGTGTTTGCATTCGTGTAAGCCTTCACCCGGCTGCTATACGTGTTCATAATGCGGATGGCGTTATCCGCGTAGCGGTGGTCGCCCGTGATCCACCACAGCACTGATTGCAGATAAGCTGCGCTCGCATCCATATCCTCTGCATGGCATCCGTTATCCGGCCTGGAATACGCCCCGCAGTCGATGATGCCCGTCTCTGGAGGCCCTTGAATCTTGTAGTCCAGCGCCGCATATTCGCTGGCTACCGCCTTCTCATACTGGCTGTAGATGGGCTCCTTCTTCGCCTTGACCTGCGCCTTTACAAAATCAAGTTGCTGCTTGCTCACCAGCACCCCGGGGTGCTTCATCGCCTGCGCATCTCCAAAAACGCTCAAGCCCGCCAGCAAAACTCCAATACAAACCAGAATCCGCATCCCCACCCCTCCAAAATACAAACGCTCTAAAATCAGTTGCTGATTGCCCAGGTCCCGCTTCCGGCGCCCGGAAAAGAACCAACCAAAACCACCCTTTTAGCCCCTATCTTCCCGGAGCGGTAACCACGCCCACCAACGAGTCACCGCACCCGTAGTAGAGAAACCATCGCCCATCAAAAAACACCAGCCCCTCGGCAAACGTCGTCCCCGCCACATATTGGCCGGTTTTCTCAAACGGCAACTCCGGCTTCAGCACCGGGCCCGCCGTCTCTGCCAGCAGCCGCACCGGGTCGTCGCCGTCAAACAGCGCCTCCCCAGTCGCGTACGCCGCTTCCCCCAGGGTCCGGTCTCCCGCTTTTCCCTGTGCGTTTTTGCCGTTATACAAAATCACAATCCCCGCATCGGTCAGCACCGGGGGCGGCCCGGTCTCTGGAAACGTACTGTCAAAATGCCCTGGCCGAGCCTTCAGCAACTCCGCCGGCGCGCCGCTTGCGTCTTCCACGGGCGTCCAGTGAACAGCATCCGGAGAAGTCGCCAGGTGGATCGCCCCTTCCCCCCAGTACATCCAGTACTTGTCGTCGATCTGCGCCGCAATCAACCGTCCCTTGCTCTTGTCCAGCCGCGTCACAATCCCGGCAGACTTGTACCGCAGGCCCGCGTACTTTCCGCTGGCTGCAATCAGAAAGGCCGGCCCCTCTTTCGTCCAGTGCGTCAGGTCCTTTGATGTGGCAATGCCGACCGAGAAAATCTTTCGATTCCACTGCGTATAGGTCAGCACGTAGGTGCCGTCTTCCCGCTCCACAATGCGCGGGTCTTCCACGCCACCCGGCCACTCCCGCGCCTTCTGGCTGTCTTCATCGGGAAAAAACACCGGCTCCGCATGCCGCGTAAAGTGAATGCCATCGGCGCTCTCGGCAAGGCCAAGCCGCGAGGTATGCATGCCAATCTGCATCGTCCCGGAGTCGTCCTCAGCCCTGTAAAGCACAACAATCTTGCCATCCCGCACAATCGCCGCCGGATTGAACGTATGCAGCGCCTCCCAGTGCACCGGTTGCTTCGCCATCGGATCAGCAAACACTGACTCCGGGCGCGGCGAAATCACCGGATTTCCCTCCGCCGGACGCGTAAATGGGCCAATCTTCCAGGATTCGCTCTTCTGCGCAAATAACGTCGTACCAAGGCAAATCAATACCAGCAGCGTCAGTCTTGCCCTCATCGTCAACTCCACCTTTCGCTTCTTCCCCTGCCTGTCATACTCAACCGCGGAATGCGGTTCACTCTGCAGCCGCAACTGCATAAAAACTCAGGGCCGCATCGCCCTGTTCCTTGAGCCGCGTGCGCTCCAGCACCCCATAGCGCAAGCCCAGCGGCTGCTTGCGCCTGTGCTCGGCAATCACCACCGCCCCCGGAGCCAGCAACCCCACCGCCGCCCCCCCCAGCAGCCCCAGCGTTGAGCTGTACTCCTCGGCTGCCTCATACGGCGGATCGAGAAACACCACGTCGAAGCCTTGTCCTGTAGGCGGCTTGCGCAGCAATGCCCCCGCACTGACACAATGAATCGCGAATCCCTGGCTGATGCCCAGTTTTCCTAGGTTCGCGCGCAGCACCTTCAGAGCTGCCGGGCCGTGCTCCACAAAACTCACCTGCGCTGCACCACGACTCATGGCCTCCAGCCCCACCGCTCCCGAGCCTGCATACAGGTCCATGAAGCGCGCCCCCTCTATCCGTGGTGCCAGCACGTTAAACAGAGTCTCCCGCAACCGGTCGCTCGTGGGCCGCGTAGCCAGCCCCGCCGGAGCCTCCAAAGGGCGCGAACGATAGATTCCCGCTATGATGCGCATCGCCAACCAGCATACCGGAACCGCTCCGGTCACCGGCCTCGGGGTGCGACCTAATACAATCGTTTTATGCGAGGCTGGTCAATTCCGTTGGGCCGTTGGATGGGCGTAGAGATGCGCATGCACGTCTTTTTCCCACTTCTGGCGATGGTTTTTCTGGGGATTGGCGCAGCCGACGGATGGCCACGCAGCATGGTGCTGTTCATGGCCCTCGTGGGTGCGGTTGCCGTGCGTGAATCTGCGCGCCTCATCGTTGCCGCTTGGATGGGCTTGCGCCTGCGCGCCGTGCTGCTGCTCCCCATCGGCGGGTTGTTTGCCTATGCCAATCCTGAAAGTCAGGAGAAATCCAATCAGGGCGGCGGGCAGTTTGCCATCGCGCTAGCCGGACCGGTGGCTAACTGGGCCACGGCGCTGGTGCTGGCAGCTACCATTCTCGGAGCCACTGGCGATATCAACCTCTTCGATCAGCCCTTGATTTCTTCCGCATACCTGCTGCGCAGCATGGTCTGGTTTCAGTTTTTCCTTGGGGCGCTCCACCTCTTGCCGGCCTATCCGCTGGACTTTGGCCGCCTGCTCCGGGGCGGATTTGCCCTCAAGCACGGCCTTGCCCTCAACGGCCGCGCCTCCGCTGGCCTCGGTCAGGGTCTCGCGCTGGCAGCCATGCTCGGCGGCATGCTGCTGCACAGTCCGTGGCTTATCCTGGCCGGTTTCTTCATCATGATTGGTGCGCAAATTGAGGATCAGGGTGTCTTTTTCCAAACCGTTGTTGACACCGTGCAGATGCGCGAAGTAATGCTCACCGATTTCGCGACCCTTTCGCCCTCTGACACCCTGGCCGATGCGCTGGTCCGGTGCGTGCACTCGTTACAGGAAGATTTCCCCGTCGTGCGCGGACCGCAGTTGGTCGGAATCGTCTCCCGACAGCGCATCGTCGACGCGCTGCGCAATGACGGCAACGGCTATATTCAGTCCGTAATGTCGCGCGCCTTCCAGGTGGCCAAGCCAGAAGATACCCTGGGAACCACCATCCGCCGCCTCACCGCCGGCCACGGGCTCGCCCTCATCCCCATCACGGAGAGCGGCAAGGTCGTAGGCATCGTCAGCGTCCAAAACCTCATGAGCTCCATGTCCCTCCTCGCTGAGCAGAGGCGCATCGAGCGGCTCGAATCCGGAGACTAGACCCGCATGGCGGACGAACCGGAAGCGCCGCTTGCCCCCGGCCTTTATCTCGTAGGCACCCCCATTGGCAACTTGGGAGACATTACGCTCCGCGCGCTTGACGTTCTGCGCCGCGCCGACCGCATCGCCTGCGAAGACACGCGCCAGACCCAGAAGCTGCTCAACCATTTTCAGATTTCCACTCCCACCGTGAGTTGCCACCAGCACAACGAGCGCCAGCGCGCCACTGAACTCCTTGAAGCGCTCAAATCCGGAGGCCGCGTCGCCCTGGTCTCTGACGCTGGCATGCCCGGCATCAGCGACCCCGGAACCTGGCTAGCCGCGGAAGCCATCGCCGCCGGTGTGGCAGTTATTCCCATCCCCGGCGCCAACGCCGCACTATGCGCGCTCGTCGCCTCAGGGCTCCCCACAACAGATTTTCACTTCATCGGATTTTTGCCGGAGAAGGCCGGGGCCCGCCGCACGCGCCTTGAGAACCTGGCCGCGGAAGTCCGCGAAGATACCAGTACGCTCGTCTTTTACGAGGCGCCGCACCGCATCCTTGAAACCCTCGCCGATCTGGAATCCGTCTGGGGCCCGGAACTGCACGTGGTCGTGGCCCGCGAACTCACAAAGATCCATGAGGAATTTTTGCGCTCCACCGTGGCCGAAGCACGCCGGGAGCTGGCCGCCCGCGACCGCATCCGCGGCGAAATCACGCTGCTGGTTGAGGTCCGCCCACAAGCCGCAAGCCCCACTGAAAGCACCGCTGCACTCAACATCTCTGAGCGGGTTGCCCGCATCCAGGCAGAGAGCGGCGTCGATGAGAAAGAAGCCCTCAAGCGCATAGCACGCGAGTTGGGCCAGTCAAAAAGTGACGTCTACCGGGAACTTCAGCGCGAGCGGGCTCGGCTGAGCGCCAATACCCGTGGAATCCGCAAAGCTCTCTGAAAGACAAATAGAACTACCGCCATTTGCAAAAGTGTCATTACATCCTCGACTGCGAGCTGCGAGACAAGACCAGCATCTCTTTCAACATCGGCATCGCGCTCCCAAAATGCGGAAACAACTCGGTCGCATTCTGGGGTAGCAACTTCGTCCGATGAGTGGTTCCTCTTGGCGCGACTTTCTTCGACACAGCCGAAGCTGTCCCTTGTTCAATCCGGTACGGATTCACCATGACCCGCGCGAGAAAGAACCATGGATATTGCGTCAATTCAATGCGGTCCACCTCTGCGGCGTTAATGCTTGTACTCACCTGGCGAAGTGTCAGCTTTAGAGCGTTTGAAATTGCCTCTTGCGATGTATCTCCCACTCCGCTGCGCAGCGCTCCGTCCCCCGCCTTCACAAAGCTCCACCCCTGCGTCCGAATCTTCTTCTCAATGCGCCGGGCATCTCCCGCCCGCACAAAATTCCAGCCTTCCCGAAACTCTTCTGTCGCCATCTCCAGGCCATCGGGCAAATCCACCTGAACACGGAACAGCACATTCAACTCAGCAATGGTGCGCATGGTTACAGCCCTTTCTTGCTACGTTCATTCGTTGATCCGGCTCACAAATACTACGAATCACTGGTTGCTCTGGGGCTGGCCTGCGGATATCCGCCAGTCATTATGCGAGGGCCGTTCATATCCTTGCGCCGGCTCGGTCGGCGGAACGAGAATGTACTGGATTGAACTCCGGCAATGAATACAATCCGTCGTTCTTGCCGGGCCTATTGGATTGGTGAGATCTTGTGCGAAACTGCGCAGGCACTCTGGGCATTCAATCGTCACATAGGCCTTCCCCGAAGCATCCCGGCTGTTTCCCTGTATCCAGAGAGGCTGCTTTGCGCTGCTGGGTCTTGGTTCTGCCGGCTCCATCTTCGGCAGCCCGCCCATGATTCTCAACAGCGAATCCACGCTGCTGCCCTTCTGGAAGAAGGCGTCCGCATTGACTCCTGAAAGTACTTCGTTGCCAGAGAAAGCTCCACTCATCGCAATCGTACGAACCCAGGGGAACCGGCGATGAACGATGGACAGCAGCTCAAAGCCAGACATCCCAGGCATGTTGAGATCGGTAAGCAGAATGTCGGGTATCGCCAGCCGGAACTCGCTCAGCGCGGCAAAGCCGTCTCCCGCACATCGCACGCTGTAACCAATCTCGGTGAGTACGAGCGATAGGGATGTTCGGATTGATGGCTGATCATCTACGATGAGTAGCCTTGTAACTGGATCGGGCATCTCTCACACCACCGTGAATATTTCCCAGGAGTTGGAGAAAGTTTGCCCTTTTTAGGAACAGCAAAGCTGTTCAATTAAATACAAGTTATCGAGAAAGCTCATGCTTTTTTATTCTGTTACTTCTCAGGAAAGTCCATGATCGTCGGCCTTTCGGCGTTGTCGTCGGGTAAATGATCGTGCAAAATCACGTTCAGAAGCGACTTGTGTACGCTGATCCGGCCGTCGTAATCAATAAAGCCCAGCTTGCGAAAACGGTTCATGAAAAAGCTCACCCTGGACCGCGTGGTTCCAATCATCTCCGCCAGCGTCTCTTGCGATATCTTGGGAAGGTACTCTTCCCGTTCGCCCGGTTCGCCAAACTCCGCCATCAATAACAAAATGCGCGCTAAACGCTTTTCGCTCGAGTTGAAGAGCTGATCAATAAGATCCGCCTGAATCCGCATACTGCGTTCCAGCAGAAACTTCAGCAGCAGGTCTGAGAACTCATGCTCTTCGTGCATCACGCGCAGCATCTCGCTGCGGGCAATCTTCATCGCGGTGCAGTTGGTCATCGCCGTTGCCGAGGACAATCGCACCCCAACAATAGTCGCCAGCGCTTCTTCGCCCACAAAGTCCCCAGCTGACAAAAGCGTGATCGTGGCTTCCTTGCCAGCGTTTGAAACTACAGTGATTCGAGCCCGCCCCTTTTGCAGAAAGTAGACCGCGTCTGCCTGGTCCCCCTGGGAAAAAAATCTCTCCTTGGGCTTAAGTTGAATAATCTTTCTGCCCGCTCCGGCGCATGCTAGAAACGCCGTCGCATCAAAGCTCGGCTTCTTAAGTTCAACCATCTGCAAACCTCCTTCCAAATGCAGCCTCCGCGCTGCACCCTGCAAGGGGGTACTTGACCCCGTTATCCATATTTGCGAAACAAATTACCACGGCCAGTTAAGAAACATCAATATCCACGGAAATCAGGGCCATTCGTTCATCGCAGATCGTTCATTTAAACGAACCTCTACATAATTTCACCTGGCCGCGCTAGCAAATCACACTTAGTAAGAACATCGCGTGACAGGGCCAGGGAAATCTGTTCAATTTTGCACACTTTTCCTAAATTCTTTTGCCCCCGCAGTCCCCCTCCGGCCGGGTTCATTTCGCTGCCCGCCCAACCACGGCCACCCTTGCCTTGAGCCGGATAGCTCAGACGCCGCCACCTTCCTGCTCTAACTTGGGAAATACCTTGTGCGCCTCAATTGCGCGGAATTCAAGTGAAGCTGCGCATGGGTAGAAAAAGGTGAGATCTATGAAGAAACTCGTAACGCTCGTAGCCGTACTTAGTTTGACCAGCTTTGCCTGGGCAGCCACCGATCGCGAAGCAACAACCGACCGTTTGGACCATGCCGGCGCAGTTCTCCACGAAATCATGTCGGCGCCCGATAAGGGTATTCCTGAAGAAGTGCTGGATCACGCAAGGTGCGTCGCAGTAGTGCCTCACATGCTCAAGGGCGGTTTTGTCTTCGGCGCGGAAAATGGCCGCGGCGTCGCTACCTGCCGCACTGAGAATGGCTGGAGCGCACCAGCGTTCTTTGCCATCACCGGCGGAAGTTGGGGATTGCAGATCGGCGTTGAAGGCGTTGACCTGGTCATGATTATCCAGAACGACCGTGGCATGCAGCGCCTGCTTTCCAGCAAATTCCAGATCGGCGCGGATGCCTCAGCGGCAGCCGGCCCGGTTGGACGCCACGCCTCTGCCAATACCGATTGGAAGCTCGAAACAGAGATCCTCACCTACTCGCGCGCCAGGGGAGCTTTTGCCGGACTCACGCTCACCGGCGCTTCAATTCGCCGCGACAACGACTCCACTGAAGCCATCTACGGTCGTGGCATGTCCACGCGCAGCATTCTCCACGGCCAGGTTGCCGTGCCGGAATCCGCCGAGCCATTCCTCAACGCTGTCAGGGGCGCCAAGGCACAGGCCGTCGCCTCCAACTAGGTATCAGCTGTCAATGCTCACGCGCCCAGGAAGCTTATTCGATTCCTGGGCACGCGACGCAGAAAGAGGGTTCTCATGCTTTGGACAATCTTCGTTATTTTGGTCGTTCTGTGGCTTCTCGGCTTCAGCTTTCATCTTGCTGGCGGCCTCATTCACATTCTGCTCGTCATCGCGCTCGTAATCCTGGTCATCAACCTTATCTCTGGGCGGCGCAGCCTCTAAACATCACCGGCCGGAAGGCTAGGTTCGCATAGGCTGAACCAAGTCACTCTCCGGCCCTTCGCAGTGCTTCCAACTCCTCGATCAGCCCTTCCACCCGTTCCCTGCTGCGGTCCGTCATGTCAAGGAATCGGATGCCTACGTTATGCCGGTCATGGATAGCCTGGGTCACTCCGCCAAGTCGAAACGGCAACCCATCCAGGTGGAATCCCGCTTCCACCCGCGTGTAAATACCCACCGGAAAAGGCTCATCCGTGCGGATTCGGCACCCGCTCAGGCTCAGATCCACGATCCGGCCCACCAGCTTCGAGCCCGTCTTGACTAGATAGATTGCTGCAAAACTATGTACGGCAAGGCGGGCCCGGTTGCGGCGATTCAGCCTGCCGCGCTCCGGTCGCTGCGGGGGAGCCGCAGCTGCCGTGCTCAGTTCCAGAGGCTCCGGCTGTTCTGCCTCTCCGTCAGCCAGGGCCTCAGGCACTCTCACCGCCGATGCTTGCTCTTCGGCCTGCTTCTCTGGCTGCGCAAGTTGGGCAGCGGCTATCTCGCACACCACCTCCGCCAACTGCTCCCTGCGTCTTTGCGTTCCCTCATTAAACCGGATACCCACCAGATGATTGCCGTCGTTCCAGCGGATTACGCCGGAGAAGCGGAACGCTATCCCGTTCACCTTGAAGGTCACCTCTACCTGCAGGCCAGTGCCCGGTGGACACCGCTGCTCGGTGCAAATTCTGCACCCCTCCAGACTCAGGTCGTTGATGTGCGCCTTCATCGGCATTCCATGGCTAACCAGCAGCAGCACGGAATCTTCCTCCACCGCGTAGCGGGGATGGGTCCTGCGTTCCGACGGGTCGCTCGCCGGGCCTGCCGCCTTCTTGTCCTTTGCCATGGCCCGCTCCGCCGGATTTGTTCAACTCATCAATGCCCGCCAGCTAGGTCCCACGGGCGCGCCGGTGACGCTTCCACCGCCCCCCGGCCCTTCAGCCGGTCATATTGATACTTGTCGCTCGTAGAGCCCAGCGACTCGTTGTAAAGGCTCGTCGCCCCGGTCAACTGCTTCAGTGATTCGCTGAACTGGTGAATTGCCTGCAATTGCGTGGCCGATGCAGGAATCTCAAATTGGGAGGTCTTAATGAACTTTTGGTAGCCCCGGTCCAGCAAACGTGCCACTTCCCCACGGATAAGCGCTCCCGGACTCACCGCCAACGTCGGCTCTTCTGACCCGGAAGCCACAAGCACCGCCCCCACCCCATCCTTGCTCACCAGCACTCCGCCCCCTGCACCGGCAAACGGAACTACCTCAAAGGAGTGGCTGCGCAGTATCTCAAGCGTCTGATCGAAGTTCGGATGGCGGGATTTTTTGCTCATGGTGGCTTTCCAGTCTGCGAGGATATTGAAGGAGGCAGGTTTCTCGCTACCTCCAATCTCGCATAACCGCGGAGCTGGGTGCAATTCCATGGAAAATAACACCGCCACATCTCAACCCGGCTGCTCGCTGCCAGACTCCATCAGCACTGCGCCGCTCATCCGCCTCAGTCAGCCC
>Ga0316231_1002162_pt1 | contig 19394 bp, 17 predicted proteins | sample TBH18027metaG_FD_206002 | JGI IMG/M metagenome (GOLD analysis project Ga0316231, IMG submission 206002) | Freshwater microbial communities from Trout Bog Lake, Wisconsin, USA - TBH18027 | ecosystem: Environmental > Aquatic > Freshwater > Lake > Hypolimnion/Profundal zone | place: USA: Wisconsin...
TCAAGGGCTGAAAAGCTTGCTAATGCGTTATATGGAACTTCGTCAATCTTTGGGAAACGCCTAGTGCGGACCCGCATGCTAGGTGTTGTGAGAGGACGGGAGTTAATCGCTCCCTTCTACTCGATTCTGGCCTAAATAAGGGGCTTCGATGGCTGGAACTGTGCCTGGTCGTAGTGGCGGAAGTTTTTGTCCAGGAGGTCCAGGGACTTGCCTAGGCGCTTGATTCCTTCCACCTGCACCTCTTCCCGGTTGGTGGCGAAGCAGAGGCGAAACTCTTTGTTACCCTCGGCATCGGGATAGAAGGCTTCGCCGGGGACGAAAGTCACCCCGAGCCGGGTAGCTTCGTGCAGCAACTGGCGGGCGGTGGCGAAAGGATGAGCCAGTCTGCACCAGAAGTAGAACCCGCCGGCAGGAAGCGAGTAAATAAGCCGGTCGCCGCAGTACCGTTTGAGGGCGCTGGCAGTGATATCACGGCGGGTCTGGTATTCCTTGCGAATGGCATCCAAGTGCCCGGGCAGCAGGCCGCTGGCGAGGAATTCGTGCAGCTGCCACTGGGACAGGTTGGCGCTGTGCAGGTCGATATATTGTTTTTCCAGCGCCAGGCGGGTGATGACCGATTCCGGAGCCGTCACCCAGCCAACCCGCAGGCCGGGGAAGAGTATTTTGGAAAATGTACCAAGATAGATCACTCCGCCGTAATGATCCAGGGTTTTTAAGGATGGCGGCGGCTGCTGGCCGTAATAGAGTTCGCCGTAAGTATCGTCCTCGATGATGACCAGCCGGTGACGGGCCGCCAGCGCCAGCAAAGCCTGCCGTTCGCTTAAGGAGAGTATTCTGCCGCTGGGGTTCTGAAAGGTTGGCAGCAGATAGAGCAGCTTGGGCCGGTAACGAATCAGATAATCCTCCAGCAGGTCAAGCTGCAGCGGTCCCGGGGCCGGCAGGGTGAGGAGCCGCGCGCCGGCCGCCTGGAAGACAGGCAGGACGCCCAGATAGGTGGGAGACTCGGTGATGACGTAATCACCGGGATTGATAAAAATTTTGGCCAAAAGGTAAAGCCCCTGCTGGGAGCCGGACACCACCGCGATGTTGCTGGCCGCTGTCGGGGCTCCCTTTTGGCAGTGGAGCGACGCCAGCGATTGACGCAGCGGCAGATAGCCTTCGGTGGGAATATGGCCCATATCGCCGCGGTTCAAGTTGCTTAGTTGGCGGCTCTGCAGGTCGCTGAACGCCTCCAGCGGGTACAGCGCGGGGTCCGGCAGGCCGGTGGCCAGGGAGATGGCCGTGTCGGCGACAATGCCAGAGACAAGGTCGCGCATGATGCTGGACAGGGGGCTTGGCGGGTGGGGCACCAGCAGTTGGCTCCAGGGGACAGGGTGAACGGCGGTTTCGACGATGGTGTCGGTAACATAGGTGCCGCTGCCGATTTTGGTTCTGACCAGGCCCCACTCTTCCAGCTTGCGATAGGCGTTGATCGCCGTGGTGCGGCTGACACCGCACGAAAGAGCCAGCTGGCGCTCAGGCGGTAATTTGGTGCTGGCTGGCAGCTGTGTATCGCGGATCCGTTCGGCGATATACTCGGCGAGCTGCAGGTACATGGGTATTGGCGAACTCACATCCGGAGATAGTGCACCAAAAATGGATGTATCCATTTGCCGTTTATTCCTTTCGATATCCAATTATTTTCTTAAAAGTATAAATTGGATATTTACTGTGTTTTTCCTGCCGGTTATGATTAAAAATAAAGAAATGCAGGAGGCAGCGCGATGAATGCCGTGAAACAGATTCCAGGCCTGCGGGTCAGCCCCGAGTTTTGGCGGGGGATGTATGACAGCTTGCCGGTGCTGCTTGGGGTCATCCCGTTTGGCATCACCTACGGGGTTGTCGGCCTGGCAGTGGGGCTGACCCCCGGCGAAACGCTGCTGATGTCGCTGCTCGTCTTTGCCGGTGCGGCTCAGTTCATCTGCACCAGTATGATTGGCCTCGGAATCGTCGACTTTTCGCTGATCGTGTTTACCACTTTGCTTATCAACCTGCGCCATCTTTTGATGGGAGCCTCCCTGACCCCGTTTGTGGGTGGCTTGCCGCTGCGCCGCCAGGCTCTGCTGGCGTTTGGAATGGCGGATGAAACTTACGCTGTCACCATGGACCATATTCAAAAAAGCGGCTATAACGAAAGTTACCAGCTGGGAAGTAATTCTGCGGGATATGCCATCTGGTCTCTGTCGACGCTGGCCGGCATTTTCCTGGGGAGATATATTCCTGACCCACTGGCCTGGGGCTTGGATTTTGCCATGCCGGCCACTTTTTTGGCGATGCTTATCCCCCGGCTGGCGAACAGAATCAGTGTTATCGTCTGCCTGGTGGCGGCGGTCGTCGCCGTGCTCTCAGCCCTGTATCTGCCGGGAAAATGGTACATCATCATCGCCTGTATCGGCGGCAGCCTCATCGGGGGGCTGTTGGAGGGGGACGAACAAAATGCGGCTTGAGATGCTGGGCATTATTGTCGGCATGGCGGTGGTAACCTTTCTTACCCGGTTCGGAGCCCAGGCGCTGTTTCGTCAGATCGGTCTGCCGGCGTGGTTTGACCGCTGGCTGAAACATGTTCCCACCGGGATACTGACGGCGCTCATTGTGCCGCCGCTGCTGCTGCCGCGGGGGACGCTCGATCTGACAATGGGGAATGATTACCTGTTGGCCGGGCTGCTGGCCGCGCTGATCGCCTACCAATTCCGCAATACGGCGCTGACCATGGTTCTGGGGCTGACAACGGTGGTGCTGCTGCGCTGGCTGGCGGTGTAAGTGAGGCTGTTGAAAAAGGTCAGGAGATGCCAGCCGGAAAAACAAAGAGAAGGCCTCCAGTTTTGACTGGGGCCTTCCGACGTATTACAATAATATGGAACAAGGCATTTTGCTAATGGTTCGCCAAGATATAATTTTTGATCTCGGAAAGGGCTTTTTTCCGCTCAGCGACTTTCACGAGAGTGAACAGGGTCTTCCTGCGGCGAGAACGGCTCATAGCTTCTTCGCAGCCGGCAAGATCTTTGTCTATTCGGTTAAGTACATCATATACTGTCAAAGCGTTCTCCCCCCTCATCAGTATCTACAGTTTAGCAGACTAATCGGCGGTTGTCTTGTAGCAATAGTTGGTTAAAGGGGGCCAGGCCTGCCAGGGCTGGGCCGGGGGAGTGCGCCGAGGGATAAGCACGCGCGCTAGCGAGGAACGAGGAAGATCGATATGGTGACATTGGATGAGGTCCTGGCGGCGAAAGAAGCCCGCAAGGCCAGGCAGGACAACCTGCGAATGAGGCATGAAACCCCGATCGTCAGCGTGACAGTCAATATGGCCGGTGCAACCAAAGACACGCCGCTGACCCGCAAGCTGAGGGACTACGCCGTGGGAGAAGTCAGGGACCGTCTGGTTGTCATCGCGACCGAAAGCATGAACGCGCCCACCGGACCGGAAGCTGTGGCGGCGGTGGCCGGCGACGCCCGGGCCATCAAGGCGGTCTGTAAGCAAATCGAAGAAGAGCAGGCCTTTGGCCGGTTGCTTGATCTTGATGTTTTTGACGCCGCGGGCGGACTTGTCTCACGGCAGGAAGAAGGCCGCCTGAGGCCGTGTCTGGTCTGCGACAGGGCAGCGGTGGTGTGTATGCGCGAGCGGTGGCACAGTGCGGCCGAAATCAGCCAGGCCACCCAGCGGCTTCTGGACAAGTTCAGCGCCCACAGCAGCCGCGGCATCAGCGCTGCGGCGGAGGCAATCGGCGCTCTGGCGCTGGAAGCAATGCTGTTTGAAGTGACCTGCACCCCGGCGCCGGGACTGGTCGACAGGGTCAACGCCGGGGCTCACCAGGATATGGACTTTTACAGCTTTATGGCCAGTTCGGCGGCGTTGGCGCTGACCATGTCGCGCTGCGCCCAGGCCGGAATGGCCCACGCAGGCAGCCTGGATACGCTGCTGCCGATACTGCGCTGCATCGGCCAGGAAGGCGAGCAATCGATGCTGGCGGCCACCGCCGGGGTAAATACCCAAAAGGGAGCGATTTTTGCCCTGGGAGTGGCGGCGGCGGCAGCAGGCTGGCTGAAGCGTGACGGCAAGGCTCTGACCCCCGAGGGGGTGCTGGAAGCCACGTCCGGAATCGTGGCCGGCATCGTCGCCCGGGATTTCGGCGCCCCGCCCGCCGCTGCGCGTCCGCTGACCGCCGGTGAGCGGCTATACCAAAAGCACGGCATCAGCGGTATCCGGGGCGAAATGGAACAGGGCCTGCCTTGCGTCCGGCAACAGGCGCTGCCCACGCTCCGCCAGGCTCTGGCTAAAGGCCTGCCGCCCAACGACGCCCTGGTGCAGACCCTGCTTGTGCTGATGGCCTGCGTAGATGACACCACAGTGATGCATCGCCACGACCCGGACAAGATGCGGGTATGGGTGCGAGGCCGCGCCGAGGCCGCCCTGGCCGCCGGCGGCATGTTCAGCCAGACCGGCCGCGATATAGTCGCCGCCCTGGACCAGGAGTTTATCGCCCACAACGTCAGCCCCGGCGGAGCCGCCGACCTGCTGGCCGTAACCTGGTTCCTCCACCGAATCCAAACCACCGCTGGCCACCCCTGACATAGATTACCGCGCCAACAGTGTTGACTTTTCCCCGCCAAAAAGCTAAAATAAGAATGTTCTAAACGCCGATATAGCTCAGTTGGTAGAGCAGCGCATTCGTAATGCGCAGGTCTGGAGTTCGAGTCTCCATATCGGCTCCACTAGATATCATAAGGGTTTGCAGACTTTCTGCGAACCCATTTTTTGTGCGTTGGTATAGTAATGGTATAGTAGCCAAAAGAAAACGGGCCTTTCTGCCCGTAAGAATTCGATATTACTATACCAAAAAGCTGCCCATAATTTCGGCTGCTTCTCTGTCTTGCTGTGGCAAAAAATGGATGTAGGTTTGAAGGGTAATTCGTATATCCTCATGGCCCAACCTGACTGACACCTGTTTAATATTTACTCCGTTGGATAATAATTGAGTGGCGTGAGTGTGTCTTAGATCATGGAATCGGATGTTTTCGATGTTACATTGTGCCAGGAGCCAGCGAAAGCTTCGGGATAAATTAGAGGGAGTTATTGGTTTATTGGATGATGTGTGGAATACATACTGACATTTACCGGGCTTTTTGTATTGCTGAAGTTTTTCCATGATATCAGCGGATACGGCTATCGTGCGGATCGACGAAGCGGTTTTTGGTGTTTCAAACTGAATACCGCCGTGTACTTCAACTAAATTTTGCTTTACAGAGATCGTATTGTTTTCAATATGAACATTATCCCAGGTTAAGGCTAGGAGTTCGCCGCGTCGAAGACCTGTAGCGAGGGCCAACAGTACGGCGTGATACAGATATTTATGGCTGTTGCCCTTTAAGGCGTATACTTCTTTGGCTTTATCAAGTAGAGTTCGGATTTGCTCTGGGGTAAGGACATTCATTTCCGGCATATTTTTCTTGATGGTCTTGGCTCTGCTCACAGGATTGACCACCATAAGATCATTATTTACAGCGCTTTGAAGCAGGCAGTGAAATACATTTTTAATTCTGGCTATCGTGCCGGCTGCTTTCCCCGAACTCTTTAACTGATCGATAAATCCGTTAACCTCTTCGAGGTCGATTTTTTGCAGCTTCACATCTCCGAAGGCGGGTATAATGTGGTTATCGAAGGTTTGAACATAGCTTTCGTAGGTCGTTGTCTTCACTTCGTCTTTTTTTGTGGCTAAAAAAATAGGTATATATTCTTCTGTAGTAATTTTACTTGAGTCTACCGATAAGCCTTTTTGTTGTTTGGCTAACTCCCCTTTTAATTTTTCGGACACTTCGTTTCTGGTTTTGCCATAGATTCTTTTGATCTTTCCGTTGTTTTGTGAGATCTGTGCTACCCATATAACATATTCTTTACCGCTCTGACGCTTGATCTTTTGTTTGAATATCGAACCTTCTCCATTTCCTCGGGACTTTGTTTTAGCCATAATTATTTACCTTTCAACTGATTATCGGACAAGTTAATTGTATAGCAAAGAAATGCGAGGGTCAATAGAAATATGTACTATCTTCGTCGCGATCGATTACGCTGACGCCTAAAGACTCGGGCAAGGTGGATGAAGGCACACTCTTATGGTCTGAGTTCCAATATCATGCCCAAAGCCGCGACAAAAAGGAAGGGTTGGTATAAATTCCCTTCGCAGACAGCTTAAAGCCTGTCTTGAGGTCCCTGGGCAACGCCGGGACAAACTGGGTCATGCCACGAAATGGATTATAACGCACGCTAATGTTTAGAAGCACAGCGTCCGAGAAAAAGAAGTTATGTTGATGAAGTATCCCTTACGCGGGTTGTGGGCGACCCTTCCTGGGGGGGCAGGACCGGGTAAGCAAGGGTATTTCGGATCAGTCTCAAACAATTTCCGCTGCAACAGAGGAGCAATCGGCGTCGATGCAAGAAATCGCTTCTTCCAGTAAGGCGGTGGCTGGTCTGGCGGAGGAACTGCAAATCGCCGTGCGACAGTTCAAGATTTAGGAAGGTTATTCTCGCTCTATAGCAAGGGCTTGGTCGCCGTAACCCTCAAATAAGCGACAAAGGAGTCCTTCGGGAGAGGAAATATATACTTGAGCTATTGGCAATCCTCTTGTTTCTCAGCTGTGAGATAAATTAAGTTAAGTGATTTATATAATTCATTCAACTGATCTTCGGAAAAAGATGATACCAATGAATTTCGATAGTTTTCGGCAACTTCTTCCCATTGATCATATTGGGATAATGCCTTATCTGTTAGAAAAACCATGCGCTCCCGCTTATCGGTTCCGGATTTTCTTTTAATTAATTTCTTTTTTTCCAACTTTGATAAACTATTTGATATTGCCGGGGGCTCTATGCTCAGAGCGCTTGCCAAATTCGCCTGCGTCATTGGTCCTTGATTTTTTATATTCCAAATAATCGCCCATTCAGACGGAGAAATTCCGGATTGATCGAATCTTTTGCTTAATCCTTTCTCAAAGATGCGGGTTGTTTGACGAAGTTGATGAAATAGTTCAGATTTTTTCATTATAAACCTCCAGGCATGGATTTCTTGCAGTTTTTACTGTATGCTAAAGAGCCCTTAAAGTCAAATTATAAAGTTATCTAATAATTGAGATACTTATTATTCTGAAAATATATTGACAGTGTCATAAGCATAGATGTAAACTGAAGGAAATATTAATTAATTAACTAATTAACTAATATTATGCTTCGAAATACACTGAGATTTCTGGTAAATAAATCTACATAAATGTTCCGGTCAAGTCCAACGCATGATTCATTTTTAACGTATGAGAATTTCGGGAGCGAAGGAAGTTGCTGCGATATCGTGGAATCCGCGGCGAGGTAATCGTTACCTCCTGGTATGATTGATGTAAGCGAGGGTTCTTGAGAAAGAGGGTGAAAATAAGACATGTGAAGGCAAGGTACAAACAGCACTGCTGCAGTACGCAAAGAAAGCTAGCGCTGAGGTGACGAGTTCCAGCTTGGCGTCAATACAGGAATTCGAAGCCGGCGCACAAACGACTAAGCTGAGGGGGGAGTCGAGTGACTAACGAATCTGGCATGAAAACATATAAAAAGATAGGTGCCATACTGGCTGTTATCATCGGCGTCTACATTGCATTTCTTCCGCCGCCTCAAGGATTGACGGTGGCTGCCATGCGGGCTGCTGGTATAGTGCTTTGGGCGGTACTATTTTGGATTCTGGAGGTAATCCCTGAGTACATAACGGGTCTTCTGATGTGCGCGCTGTGGGCCGTGGTAAAGGCTGTGCCGTTCGATAAGGCGTTTGCCAATTTCTCGTCGTCAGCGTGGTGGATCATGGTTGGGGCCTTTGGTCTCGGGGTGGCGGCAACAAAGAGCGGTTTGTTAAAACGAATAGCATTGCTTATCTTGAAGCTGTGCCCGCCCACATTTACGGGTCAGGTGGTTGGATTGCTCGGTGCCGGTATGATTGTCTCGCCACTTATACCTAGTGCAAACGCCAGAGGAGCTATTATTGCGCCAATAGCACTGGCGATTAGCGATTCATTGAAATTCGAGCGGAAATCCAACGGGGCATGTGGACTCTTTGGCGCGATGTTTGTTGGGTTTTGTGTGGTAGGTTCTCCGGCATTTCTCAGTGGCTCTTTCACAAACTACGCAACACTTGGCTTGTTTCCAAAAGCATACCAAGATGTTACCTGGCTTTCCTGGTTTATGTATGCTTTGCCCTGGGCAATTGTCGTTTTTATTGGTATGGGTTTAGCCATCTATTTTATGTATAAGCCCGCCAATACCGTGGATTTGCCAAGAAGCTACGGTGCGGAACAGCTAGCAAAACTCGAACCGATGAGCCGCAATGAGAAGATTACCTTACTTGTCATGCTGGCAACCCTTGCGCTTTGGATGAGCGAGATGGTTCATAAGATATCATCCGGGGAAGTTGCTGTCATGAGCTTGTGTGCGCTTTTGGCGCTAAATGTTCTAAACCGTGATGATTTTCGCAAAGGTATTGACTGGGCGGCTGTCATTTATATCGGTTGTATTCTAAATCTCGGCACAGTGGTTCAAGTGCTTAAGATTGATATCTGGCTTGGCAAGGTGCTGGAGCCACTGGTTGCTTCCTTCCTTTCCAACATGTATCTGTTTGTCATTATGCTGGCGATCACAATATACCTAGCTAGATTTGTTATTATCTCAATGACATCCACGGCGGTTATATTTACAATGGTTTTTACCCCGATTCTCGTGTCTCATGGCATTCATCCGTGGATAGTGGCCTTCGTCTCGTTCGCATCTTCAATTGTTTGGTTTCTGTTTTTCACCAACTCGTATTTCCTATTAACTTTTTACGGGACAGGTGGGGAAATGGTTGAACACCGTAAAATGATTAAGCTCTCGGTAGCGTATGCAATATTGTCTATCGTTGGATTTTTGGTGAGTGTGCCGTACTGGAGGATGCTTGGACTGTTCAGTTAAAGAACTTTGCCCAAATAAATAAGTAAAGGAGAGGTTTTAAATGGAATTATACGGATCGTATGATGTCGTAGTCGTAGGAGCGGGAATTTCCGGTGTCGTAGCTGCAGTGAAAGCGACCCGCCAAGGGGCAAAAACACTGCTTGTTGAGGGCAGTGGAGTGCTGGGGGGGATGATCACCGGCGGGAGGCAAACAAAATGCACCGGGCTGGCAAACGGCGGCGTTTTTCAAGAACTGCACGACCGCACGGTTGCTTACGGCGGGGCCGATCCTGAGATCAGAAGTTCCTACTGGGGAAAATATACCGGCCAGTTCGACGCAGAGATGATGCAACGGGCAATTATTGACTGCATTGAAGAATCGGGCGTAGAAATTTTGTTGCACGCTCCGGTTACTGAAGTCGTGATGGACGATAAGCGAGTGACGGGAGTCAAAGTCCAGACCAAATCCGGACCTCAGTTGATACTGGCAAAGGTCGTAATTGATTCTTCGGGGGATGGGGATGTTGGTGCCCTGGCTGGTGCAGAGTTTGAGGTAGGCCGGAAGAAGGACGGACTTACCCAGCCGATCAGCTGTTATGTGCGGGTGGTAAATGTCGACTTGCCTGCAGTTGCTAAGGACTTTGAAGAACATAAGGACGACATGTGGGAACTGAATTATCCCAAGAACGCAGGAGCTACGAATAAAGACCATGCTTTGGTGTTTTTTGCGACGGGCTTGAGTAAACGGCTTAAGCAGGCTGAGCAGGAAGGCTTCAAGTGGATTGTTCCGAAAAACCATATCACCTTTAAGGCCGGACTAATTCCCGGGGAAGTAAGCATCAATGCAACCCGTTTTCACGGAAATGCCCTTGATCCACGTACGATAACCAAAGCGGAAATTGAAATCCGTAAGCAGGCATATAACATCTATGACTTTTTGAAAAAGTACGTCCGCGGTTTCGAGAACGCCATTTTCCTTGAGGTTGCTCCAAAACTCGGTGTACGTGAGACGAGGCGCATAATCGGCGAGTATGTGCTGACCGAGCACGACACACGCAACGAAGCGCGCTTTGAAGACTCTATCGGATTATCAAATTGCCCGGTCGATGTTCATGAGCCCGGCGGTGATAAGGCCATTATGGACAATGTTGGGGCAGGCTATGGGGTGCCGTATCGTTGCCTAGTTCCCAAAACAATTGACGGCCTGCTTGTAGCTGGTCGTTGTATTTCTACTGATGCAGTAGCACTGGGATCTACCAGAAATATCCCTGTTTGCGCGATTACCGGGGAAGCGGCCGCGATTGCCGCCGCGTATGCTGCCAAGAATAACGTGCAGCCACGTGAAGTGCCGGTAAAAGAGATTCAACGTGTGTTGCTTAAAGCGAAGGTTGTTTTGGGTACTCCTTGACCGTTAAGGACGATTTCGCATCGACCAATTTTCTTCAGACATAGATTTGCTAAAGTAGTTTTTAAAAGACATATACTTTAAAATTTGGCATCGGCCACATCGCCCAGGCTCGGATAAGTAGGCTGAAGCCGTTAAAAATATGACTGCCGTCGCCGAGGAGATAACCACGAGTATCGGGCAAATTGCGGCGACAAGCAAACAAGTAGTCCAAATTGCTGCCGATACCGCGGAAAGGACTGGACAAGGCCGCGAAGAAATCAATACGGCTGTTGAGCAGATAAGAACCATCGGTAATGGAGCCGAAGCTCTGCAAAAAACCATCGATAAACTGGGAAAAGGTTCATGGGAAATCCGGGAAATCGTTGCGATGATTTCCACGATAGCAGCGCAGACGAACCTTTTGGCGCTGAATGCCGCGATTGAAGCGGCACGGGCGGGAGCGGCAGGCCGCGGGTTTGTCGTGGTAGCCGAAGAGGTACGCAAGCTGGCAGAGGAGTCAGGTCAGGCGGCCCACAAGATAGCCGGTCTGATCCAGACCAACAAGGACAATATGAATCAAGCCGTCACCGCAACCCAGGCCATTACCGACGGAGTTAAGACGGGGATTCAGGTAGTTGAATCGGCGGGGGATACATTCAAAAGGATTGCCGAGGCAGTGGAACGCTTATCCGCCCAGATGAGCGATGTTACCGAAGCTATCGGCCTGATATCCAGGGGCAGTGAAACCCTGTTGCGTCCGTGCAGTCTATTGACAAAATAAGTAGCGAAAACGCCGCCGAGGCTCAAAGCGTTTCGGCGGCTCCCGAAGAACAAACCGCCTCCATGCAGGAAGTAACCGCTTCCAGTCAGGCCTTGTTTCAGATAGCGGTCCAACTTCAGAAAGCTGTCGCCAATTTTAAAGTCTAAATAACAAAATAGCCCGCAGAAATGTTTTTTTTGGTATTGTATTTATAGAGATACATGAGTTCTGATTTAAGATGTCCAAAGAACCATTCCATGTTAGCAGCCCAATACCATTCGTTATTAATACTGAAAGAGTTTTTAGCTAAAATGGCAAAAACTCTTTTGTTTTTTATTAAAAGAAATAGCTATGGGAACCTTGAGTCCTCTTCTTGCACTATGAATTTGAAAACCGGTAATTGTTAGGTGTGTGTGTTTGGCAAGCACACATTGGTACTTGGCTTTTCACCCGGGGAAATCATGTTGTTGGATAATTCGGTTGTATTTCAAACAAATGGTATTTAAAAGAAAAGGAGAACTTTATGGCGAGTAATATCCACAGCCTGAGCGAGAAAATCCTTGGGGCCACAGAACAGGAAAGGGGAAAAGATGAACGGGATGTCATAGGGCCAGCCGTCTGGTATATGCGATGTCCGAATCCTTCCAACGGTGACATTCCTCGGACAAGCAAAATCCTTCCTTTGCAATTTTATTTGACGATGCCACATTAGTATGGTAGCATGGTGTCTAAAATGGGGAATTGCAGAGGTATTTTATGGAAGTCATTCATGCGCCGCGGCTTTCTCAGGAATCGACGCGGGAATATGTGTACCGGTTTCTCAAAACTAATATTATGAACTTTAAATTGGCACCCGGCAATGCGTTGTCTGAACAGGATATCGCCAATCGTTTGCAGGTTAGCAGGACGCCGGTTCGCGAAGCTTTCATCCAATTGTCTCAGGAAGGTTTGCTGGATATCTTGCCGCAAAAAGGAACATACGTGTCATTTATCGATATTGACAATGTCGAGGAAGCCAAATTTTTACGTGAAACGATGGATACTGCAGTGATCAAGATCGCCTGCACCGAGTTTGCAGCCGAGAAGATGTTTGAACTGCAATCCAATATTATGCTGCAAGAACTGTGTCTTTTAGAAAAGAATCATGCGAAATTTTTCGAGTTGAATGAGGCTTTTCACCAGGCCATTTTTATCGGCTGCAAGAAAGCGCGGATCTGGACTCTGACCCAGCAGATGCAGGCTCACTACAATCGTGTCAGAATCTTAAACCAAAGCCGGTTCGATTTATCGGCCGTGTTGCTTCAGCACAAGGAACTGGTCAGAGCCATTCAGGAGAAGAATGTCGATTTGGGGATTCGGACCATTAGCAATCATTTGAAGCTGGTAAATATCGATATTAAAAATATCGAGAAAAATTATGGACCTTATTTTAAGTAAAGCTAGACAAATTTGATCTGTTGGCTATCCCTGAATGCCACGCGGTGCAGGGGTAGTTTTTTTATTTGTTGCGCTTGTAATGAACAAGCAGGGAGAGATTTTTAGAAAATATAGACTTGTTAAAAATTGATAGAAAACAGCATTGACTCTAGAATGGTAGTATGGTAGTATGATCTTAAATTGAAGTAAATTTGGAAGATTCTATTATTGATCGCTGTTGACGCAGCGCGACGGAGCAAGGCAAAGTGACCGTATAGATACAATGTCGCGACGAATGGATACACATGGCTTCAACCTCGGAGCGGCGAATCATAGGTTTTGTCGTTATCGGGTAGAAAGCCCCAGGGCGTGGGGAAAACAAATAATAAAAGGGGGAACAACGGTGAAAAAAGCATTCTTGATTCTTGTAACATGTGCCCTGTTGGTTCCGTTCTCGGGGTGCGGAGGGAATAAGCCCTCTGCCGAGACCAAACCAAACAACCTCCCGCTGATCGGAGTATCGATCTTCGATTATTCTAACAACTTTATGGGCTATGTACGCCGAGGCATCGAAAACTATTCCAAAGACAAGGCCCAATTGATCATTGCTGACGCCCAGCATGATCAGGCCAAGCAGAACGACCAAATCGACACTATGATCTCCAAAGGTGTCAAAGCAATCGCCGTCAATCCGGTTGATCCACAGGCGGCATCCGCTATTATTGCCAAGGCTAAAGCCGCCAATATTCCGGTTATCTTTTTCAACAAAAATCCGTCCAAACAAGATATGGACAGCTATGACAAGTGCTGGTATGTGGGGATTGAGCCCACCAACGGCGGTCTTATGCAGGCTGAGATGATCGCCAAGACCTTTAAAGAACATCCCGAATACGACAAGAACAAGGACGGAGTTATCCAGTACGTACTTATTAAAGGCGAACCAGGCCATCCCGATGCAGAAGCGCGGACATCGCGAGTTATTAGCAGGATGCAGGAACTCGGCCTGAAAACCGAGCAAGTGGAACTGCAGAGCGCCAACTGGGATACCTCAAAGGCTAAAGACATCATGGAGACCTGGCTGGCCAAACACGGTGACAAGATTGAGCTTGTCATCTGCAACAACGACGCCATGGCTCTTGGCGCTGTTGAGGCTCTCAAGTCCAACGGCTATTTCACCGGGACGAAATACACGCCGGTTATTGGTATAAACGCCCTGCCGGAAGTGCTTGTTTTGATCAACAATAACACTATGCTTGGGTCGATTCTATCCAGCCCGTGGGATCAGGCCAGAGCGGTAGTCGATCTGGCAGTCAACTCCGCTCAGGGCAAGGATCCTCTTGCAGGCACCACCTGGAAGCTGGACAGCACCAAGGCCGTACGCCAGGCCGATCTACCCATTACCAAGGAAAATTTGGACGAAGCTCGCAAAGCTTATGAAAATTGTAAATAGCTGAATAAAAAACAAGTGAATATTGCATAAGGGGTGCGTTTCACGCGCATTTCTTTATGCAATATTCAAGTGAATTGTGGTGAATGGTATAAATGTCAAGCACTAATAATTTGCTCGAAATGTGGGACATATGCAAGGAGTTTCCCGGTGTGAAAGCGCTGGATAACGCGCGCTTGGTGGTCAGGCCCGGCACTGTTCATGCCCTTATGGGCGAAAACGGAGCTGGAAAGTCTACCCTGATGAAATGTCTTTTCGGCATCTATTCCATGGATTCCGGCCGGATTTCCCTGGATGGACAGTCAGTCAATTTCAGTAATCCAAAACAAGCGCTGGATAATGGCGTATCCATGGTTCACCAGGAACTGGACCAGGTTCTGGAAAGAAATATCATGGACAATATGTGGCTGGGCCGATATCCCATGAAGAACATCATCGTCGACGAAGACAAGATGTACAGGGATACCAAAAAAATATTCGACGACCTAAATATTGACCTTGATCCAAAAGAGAAAATAAAGCGGCTCTCCATATCTCAAAAACAGATGGTTGAAATAGCAAAGGCAATATCCTACAATTCCAAAATTATCGTAATGGATGAGCCAACATCTTCCCTTACTGAGAAAGAAGTCGTCCACCTGTTCAATATTATCAACAAACTGCGAAAAATGGGTTGCGGCATTGTTTATATTTCTCACAAGATGGAAGAAATTTTGGCAATATCGGACGAAGTGACGGTAATGCGGGACGGCAAATGGATTGCCAGTGAAAAAGCCAGCGACTTTACCATTGATCAGATTATTAATCTGATGGTGGGACGCGACATGAATCATCGCTTTCCGCCGAAAGACAATATACCGGGCGATGTTATTTTGACGGTGAAAAACCTCTCAGCTACCTACCAGCCATCAGTAACCGAAGCCTCTTTTGATTTGCGCGAAGGAGAGATCTTGGGCATCGCCGGGCTGGTGGGTTCAAAGCGAACCGACGTCATTGAAACAATTTTCGGCATCCGAAAAAAAGAAACCGGTGACCTTATACACCGCGGTAAAAAGACCGAAAACAGCCATCCCCGTGAGGCCATCGCCAATGGGTTCGCTCTCTTGACTGAAGAGCGGAGGCAAACCGGCATTTTCAGTATTTTGAGTGTGCAATTTAACGCGATTATCGCCAACCTTGACGCCTATGCCAATAAAATAGGGGTTATCAGCGAAAGCAAGACCACCCAAGACACCCAGTGGGTCATAGACAAAATGAATGTTAAAACCCCGTCCCAAAACACCAAAATGCGCTCCCTTTCCGGGGGAAACCAGCAAAAAGTGATTCTCGGAAGATGGCTGCTGACCGAGCCGGAGATACTCATGTTGGATGAGCCCACACGAGGAATTGACGTCGGAGCCAAATATGAAATTTATCAGTTGATCATCGATCTGGCCAAGCGGGGCAAGGGAGTTATCTTCGTTTCATCTGAGATGCCGGAGCTGCTGGGAATTTCCGACAGGATCATGGTCATGAGCAACGGAAAAGTTGCCGGTATTGTGAATACCAGGGAAACCAACCAGGAAGAAATTCTTAAACTTGCTTCTAAATATATTTAGGCTAAGGAGTATCGCTCATGCTGAATGAAACTAAGGTTAAGCGCGATTTCACCAAAACCAAGTACTATGAGGTCTTTTTGAATTATGCAATTTACGTCTTTTTGTTTATCCTAATCGCCGGAATTGTTTTTATCGCTCCCGATTTTCTTGCGGTTCGAAACTTTGAATTCATACTGACCCAAGCCGCAACCCGTATTATTATCGCTCTGGGGGTTGCCGGCATCATCATCGCCGGGGGCGTCGACCTTGCGGCCGGGCGTCTGGCTGGCCTGGCGGCGGTAGTGTCGGCTTCACTGCTTCAATCGCCGACCTATTCCGGACGAATATACACTGATATGCCGGTTCTGCCGCTCATTGTCCCCCTGTTGGTGGTCATCCTTCTTGCGGTCGCTTTCTCGTCACTGCAAGGGGCAGTTGTCGCCAAATTCAAGATTGATCCGTTCATAACCTCGCTGGGGACCTCTATGATTGTCTATGGAGCCTTATCGGTCTATTACGACGCAGTAGGCCATTCCTCTCCAATTGGTGGTCTAGATGAACGGTTTTCTAAATTTGCCCAGGGCGCTATTCAATTCGACTTTTTTAGAGTGTATTATCTAATCATTTACGCGTTGATTGTTGTGGGCGTTGTCTGGTTTATCTGGAATAAAACCAAGCACGGCAAAAATATGTATGCCATCGGCGGGAATCCCTCGGCTGCCGCTGTTTCGGGAGTAAACATCACCAAAAGCATTGTTATTACCTATCTCATTGCCGGTGTCCTGTATGCTTTTGCTGGTTTTTTGGAGGCTGCCCGGACCGGCAGTGCCACCAATACCCTTGGCACCAATTACGAGCTTGACGCCATTGCCGCCTGCGTCGTCGGTGGTGTTTCTCTGCGCGGCGGTGTCGGTTCGATCTCTGGGGTTTTAATAGGTGTTTTACTCTTCCAGGTAATCAACTACGGTTTGATTTTTATCAGCGTAAGTCCCTATATTCAGTATATTATCAAGGGCTTCATCATTGTTTTGGCGATTACCGTGGATACCCAGAAATATATTGAGAAAAAATGATCTTTTCTCTGACAATTTTCGGATGCCAATAAAAATATGAGGTGAATAATATGAATTTTGTTGTACCAGAAAGAATGCAAGCAGTTGTCTTAACCGCACCCGGCAAATTTGAACTGCAGGAAATTCCGGTGCCGAAACCCGGCCAACAAGAAGTTTTATGCCGAATAAGAGGTGTCGCCATCTGCGGCAGTGACCCGGAAATTATCCGCGGCGATCTGGCTGGAGTCTGGCCACCGTCTTATCCGTTTATTGCTGGTCACGAGTGGGCGGGCGAAGTAGTAGCTGTTGGCGCCGGTGTTGTCGAGTTCAAGGTAGGGGACCGAGTGGCCGGCGAAGCTCATAAAGGTTGCGGCTACTGCCGCAATTGTCTGGCTGGGCGCTATACGATATGCCTGAACTACGGCCATCCAGAAACTGGCCACGAACATTATGGGTTTATTACGCCGGGCGCTTATGCCCAGTACAGCAAATATTCGGTGAGAAGCGTGAAGAAAATGCCTGACAATGTATCTTTTGTCGAGGCAGCCATGGTAGATACGGCGGGTGTTTCTTTACACGGTATTGAACTGACAGGGATAACTCCCGGCGGCACTGTGGCGATAATTGGGCCGGGGCCTATCGGAATGATGGCAATGCGGATAGCTAAGGCTTTAGGAGCGGCGAAGACGATTGTCGTTGGTCGTGGTGCAAGGTTACAGTCAGCCCAAAAATTAGGCTGCGACTATGCAGTGGATTTTGAGGCAGGCGATCCGGTGCCGGCGGTTCGGGAAATAACAAATGGTTTTGGAGTCGACGAGACCTTTGAATGCTCTGGAGCCGAGGGAACGCTTAGCCAGGCAATAAGAATGGTGAAACGCGGCGGCCGAGTGGGAATGCTGGGCGTTGCTACCGATGAACAGATAGAGAAGGTGCCGTTTAAATACATCACTCACCAGGAGATCGCTATTTTTGGTTCGCGAGCCAATCCCAACGTTAGCGATAAAGTGCTTTCGTTGATTTCGTCCGGCAATCTTTATGTCAAGGATTTTGTCACCCATACTTTCCCGATTGAACAATTTGCCGAGGCGCTGGACACTTTTGTAAAACGCAAAGGAAATGCTGTTAAAGTAGTCATTCTACCTAATGGGGAGGAGTAAGTGACAATTGTTTTGGGCAATACTTCAATCATCAGTTGGGTCACGGCATCGGTCTCCAGTTTCATGAACCACCTACCCTTCACCCAGCCAGTGATGATGTGCTAGAAACAGGTATGGTTTTTACCATCGAGCCGGCAATCTATATACCGGGCTTCGGTGGTATGCGGCTGGAAGAGAATATTGTGGTAACCAAATCAGGTTGTGAAATAATCACTCCGTATCCGCAGAGGATCGATCACTTCATTTAAAGTATAAAAGCCAATATCCTAATGGATCGCGAGAGGATATTGGCTTTCAATTAATAGTTGGTTATAAATGTAAGGAGGCACATTATGCGAAACGCAGTTGTTATAGTCGGCAGTGGCCTTATGGGAAGCGGTATCGCTGCTGTGAGTTCTCTCGGGGGGCAAAGAACAATTCTTGTTGATAATAATTTGAGTATTGCTAAGACGGGTGTTGCCAAATGTCAGGACAACATCAGGGAACTGCTGGACAACGAGCTTGTCGACTCCCGACAAGCCGAGCGAGCCTACGGCCTGGTTGAGGCCAGTGATGATTTAGAGCAAGCCTGTAGTGAAGCTGTCATGGTAATTGAAGCGATTACCGAGAATTTGCCGGCTAAGCAGGCGTTATTTGAAAAACTCGATAGTATTCTGCCGGTGGAAATAACAATTGCTAGTAATACATCCGGGCTTAGGATTACTGATATTGCCGCTCTTACTAAGCATCCGGAGCGAACGGTGACAGCTCACTTTTGGTTTCCGGCCCACTTAGTGCCACTTGTCGAGGTTGTTATGGGCGAGAAAACGGACGAGAAAGTGGCGCTTGCGCTTAAGAAAGAACTGGCAGACTGGGGCAAGGCCCCAGTGCTGGTCAAGCGTGACCTGCCGGGACAATTGGCTAACCGCATTCTTCAGGCTGTAATCCGCGAGGCTGTCAATATCGTAGAAATCGGACTCGCGGAGCCGGAGGATGTCGATACGGCTATCAAGATGGGGATGGGGATAAGGCTGCCGGTTTGGGGTCCGCTTGAGCATATCGAAGCGGTCGGCCTTGATCTGGCATTGTCAGTTCAGCGTACCGTGTTACCGGAGATTAGTAACCGACAGACCCCGTCGCCCTATCTGCAAAAGCTAGTAGATGAAGGACAACTCGGTTTCAAGACTGGAAAAGGATTTTATGATTGGTCCCAAAAAGATATGGATGCTTTGGCTAAACTACGTAATGACTTCATCATTTACGCCCGGAAAATGGTTAAGAACTAGGAGTATTTGATATGCCAGTGATAACAGAAAAAACTACTTATGGAAGCTTTGGAAATTGTCTGCGAATATATAATGGTTTTGTTGAGCTATATGTTACCCTGGATTTTGGTCCACGCATCATTCATTATTCTTTGCTGGGCGGCCCCAACGTGATGTTTACTAATGAGAACAAGATAAATATTAAGCAGGGCAAGGATTTCGATCAGGTCTTTTATCCCGGAGCCTACTGGGATATATATGGTGGTAACAGGATATGGGTAAGTCCTGAAGTTATGCCAGACACTTTTTATCCTGATCACGAACCGGTTCAGTTTAAGATTTGTTCAAACGGAGCTACCTTCGTC
>Ga0316231_1002180_pt1 | contig 19264 bp, 13 predicted proteins | sample TBH18027metaG_FD_206002 | JGI IMG/M metagenome (GOLD analysis project Ga0316231, IMG submission 206002) | Freshwater microbial communities from Trout Bog Lake, Wisconsin, USA - TBH18027 | ecosystem: Environmental > Aquatic > Freshwater > Lake > Hypolimnion/Profundal zone | place: USA: Wisconsin...
AGCGAAGCAGCGCTCATCACACCGCCCAAGGGGAGACTCAGAACCGTGTTGCTCATGGCCACCGCGCCGAGGCTGCCGCGAGTATTGTTCGCCCCAGCGTTGTAGAACCCGACCGACCCGGCTGTCGCGACGGTGACGGGATTGGTGAACGTGGCGACCGTGCCGCTGCTCAGACCGATCACGGCGATGCCACCGGCCCCTGGCAGCGGGGAGAATTTGGTTCCGCCAGAGGTCTGATAGAAGTTTGTAAGCGCGGTAGTGGGGCCGCCGCCGACGCTCCAGCCGACATTGAAATAGCCGCCCGTGACGGTGTTGGCGTAATTCATGATCACGGTGCCGTTATTGGTGACGTTGCCCACATAACCGAGATTGAAAACATCTAGGACGGCGCCATGATTGCCCTCGATGGTGACCACGGTCGGACTGGACGGTGTGCCACTGCCGTCGCCGAGGGTCAGCGTGCCGGTCGAGCCGCGAATCAGGCCGCCTTCTTTGCCGCTGCTGTTGGCGCCCGCCACGATGGCGCCATTCAGGAGTTGCACGTTGCCATTGATGTATTCGTAAAACTGCCCACTGGCGATGGTGATGTTGAAGGTGCCGCCATTGCTGATGATGATGGCATTGTTTCCAGCCACCGTCATATAGCCGCGGTCCGGACTGGAGTTCAACTGGGTCAATCCGCTGGCGGCGCTGACGGTGAGATTGGTCGTGATGGTCCAGTAGGAATCCCCGTTGCCGCCCGCGACGACAGGGAGATTCAACGTGCCGTTGCCCTGCCAGACGATCGCCGACGGGTTGATGGACTGACCCGGCGCGCTGCCGCGGCCCAGGAAGTTCAACGTCGAGTTTGTGCCCATGGTTAGCTTGCCGCCGTTGGACAGCAGCGTGGCCAACGGATCGGCACCGGTACCACCGGAGTCAGACAGCGTCAGGGTAGTATTGCTGCAAACCAGGTTCATTAGGTTCAGGTTGGCAGCGGTCGTGGCCAGGGTGAAACCGCCCCCGGTTCCGGTTGTCGCCAGCGTCAATGTGTACGTCGAACCCGTGATGCTCGCGGGGAGCACAATGGCATGCGGACTATGGCTCGGGTCAGGCCTGGTGGTTGCATTGATGATCGCCGCGTTCGCCGTTAACGTGATGCCGCTGTTGCCGATGGAAAACGCTGAGCCATTGCCGTTGGGAGTGCCGGTGACGCCGGCCACGGTCAGGGATCCGCCCAGCGTCAGCAGGCCCATCGATTCAGAGATCGAATTGGCGCCCCCGTTGAAACTGATCGTCCCGCCGCTGGCACCCACCTGGATCGCATTGGTGAAGATGAGCGTCGGATTGAAGTAGTTAGCGCCCTTTTGAGTAAACGCAAGCTGGCCACCGTTGAGGATGAGAGTCCCTTTCAGGCTTTGGTTCTGGGGCCCGCCGTCAACATCATCGTGGTCGATTTGCAAAATCCCGCCGCTCACTGTCGTGTTGCCGGTGTAGTTCAGACTGGTGTTGTAGGTAACCTCCAGAGTATAGCCGCCGGTCATGGTCAGGCCGCCGTAGCCGCTGAGCGTGCTATTGAGCGTCAATGTCCCGCTGCCGCTGCCGCCAAAGGTGGCGGTGTTCGAGATGACCAGACCGTTGTTAATCGTGATGGAGTTGGCGGTGTTCTGGAGCACCTGTGGCCCGACGCCAGTGCTGCTGGTCAGGAATACCAGATTGCTGCCGAACAACGTCGGCGTGCCGGCGTTGAAAATCAACTGGTTTAACTGGAAGCCACCGTTCGCTGCCGTGCCGAGATCGTTGGTCGCATTGAACGCTGCGCTGCCGTTGAAATTAATCAGGTAATCGGTAGAGCCACCATTGGGCGGCGCGGTCGCCACCGAGTTCAACGTATTCGACCAGATCGGCAATGACCACGACTGCGCCGTCGTAGTGGCGTTGGTGAAAAAGTAATTCGTTTGCGCGACCACCGCTTCGGGCACAACCGTCAGCAATGCCAAACTGAACCAGATCAGTCCACCGGCCACCGTGGCCAGCCGACGCCTCGCCCCACGCGGGAAACCCCGGCTCAAATTAGTCGCCGGGTTACGCAATCCACACCTCGGGTTGACGCCAACCGACTGGCAATGTCCGGAAAACTGCTGTGGTAGGGCGGGCTGCCTGCTCTGAGCGACGTCGAAGGGTCCCGAGCCCGCCGCGGGTCTTGTCAACTGCGGTAGGGCGGGCTGTCCCTAGCCCGCCGAATCCTAAATCGCGGACGGCTGGGACAGCCGTCCCTACCAACGATATCGAGGCGCCGGCGTCCCCTACTGGAATCCCAGCGCCGGCGACAGGGCCGGCGCTGGGAATCGCCAATGTCCACCCCCAGCTGGTTCCAAACGATCGACAGGTGAGTTTGAGGCTCGGGCCAGCGGGTTGGTGGTACGTACTCAACCAAGTCAGGCTTTGCGATTGAGAGGTCGCAAGGTGGGAGCGGGTGAGCGCCCGACCGTGGTCAAGATTGTTAGTCGGACAGGCAGCTGACCTGTCCCTTCGAAAATCCAAAGTAAAATGGGCGTCCCGCCCGTTTGTCGTGGTCGCACGGACACACCGCTGCACAACCATGCCTTCCAATGGCAGTAGCTGCGCCACCCCAGACACCCGTCGACTCAATGTTGTAATTTTGTTATCCACGGCACATCCGCAAAATCACTGACTAACATTGCCGTTTGAGGGATTTCCATCGGTCAAAATCAGCCGGCAATCACCAGCCAATTCAACCCGAATGGTAAATCAGTTGTGCCCGCATCGTCGTGAATGCGAACAACCCCAAACTCACCTGTCAATAAACTAGCACCACTCGCTGTAATTTTCCAATAAAAGTCATGAGGAACTCCGACCCTCGGCCGCCGGTCCGGAACCAGGTCGCCGCCGACCTGATTCGTTCAATTCCGCGGCGAATTGCGCGGGCACCATTCGGATGGGCGCCGGTTGCAATCCTTCCAGCGACTGCTGAATGTATTCCACAGCCAACTGCAACACCTGCCGCACGTCGTAGCCCAGCCAGGTAACGGGCAACGCCGCCGTCGGCAGTTTCGGATAATTGCAATGCGCCACAATCGGCAGGTCAGCCGTGCCCGCCCCACCGTGTTTCAGTAAAGCCGTGGTCACGGATTCCACCAGATGATCGTCGGCAATGATCAGCGCATCCGGGCGCGCCGCCGCCGGGCCGTTCAGCAGCCCGGCCACCACATGCGCCGCCCAGTACGGACCACGGTAATCCAGCGCTTGAATCCAAGCGGGGTGCGTCGTCAGTTGCCGGGCCGCAACTCCACGGGTGACAAGTTCCACAAATGCACTGGATTGATTCGGCGTTGCCACCACCGCCACTCGCTGCCGGCCCTGCGCCTGGAGATAATCCAAAGCCTTGGCCATCCACTGCGGGTTGTCCAATCGCACACTGCCAACACCGGGCAGTTGGTGTTCGACCAGCGCCACGCGCGGCAGAGCGGGGTCGGCAAAAAGCGGCAGCTTCAGGAACCACGCGGGCGGTTGGGTGAAGATCAAGCCCGCCAAACGATGCGACTGCAGGTCCACCAGCATCCGGCGGTAATCTTCGGCATTCCCGGTGCCGTCCACGCTCGAGTAAACCGGAAAATCCCAGTGGTGGAGCTGGGCCAGCCGGGCCGCCTGTTCAACGATGGCTCCCAGAAATCCCGTGGCGCGCGATGCGGTAATCACAATCCCAAACCGATACAGATGCGGCGGCCGATCCACCACGAACGTCCCCAACCGCCCCCGCGCTTTGACAAAACCATCCGCCATCAACCGGTCGAGCGCTTTCTGGATCGTGACCGGGGTCGTTTGAAATTGGGTTGCCAGCTCCAGCCGGGTCGGCAAACGACTCCCCGGCGGTTTTGCACCGGACCGGATCAGGCTGGATAACTGGGCACGAATGTCCCCGTGTCTTTCCAACAGATGCCCCTGTCGCAATGTCACCCTCGCCATAGAGAAATATATATAAATAATTACAGAATATATGTCAAATATTTATCTGTATTTTTTAATCCTATTTTTTGATCGAAAATATCACTCGTTTTATCGGGATAATCTCGAATGAAAGCCAGGGCGGACAAGCTGGAAGATTGTCGGCTGAAAAACCCTGCTCCCCATCGACTCAGCCTGAAGGCTGGACACCAAACGCGCAGAATCTCCAAGAAACCGGGAGTTCGGTGTCCACGCTTTAGCGTGTCCGCCGCGTTTTTCAGCAGAATCAAATATAGTGGAACGGGCGTCCCCGACGGACGCGGCTCCATCCGCCACGGGTGTAGTGGCCGCCGTCTCTGGCGGCCTCCGTTTTCATCCGGCCCAACGAGTCCCGGACGGACGCAATCGACAATTCGGCGGCTAACAAATGCTCATCATCGTAAAGATCAAAGCCATTCCGGCCGCTGACAGTTTGATCTTGACTGCATCCACCGGTCACGGCTCATCATGGACGCGCCCAGCTCCACATCGGAATCAATAATGAAAACCAACGAATTACCGAATACGACCGATCCTGCGTTACAGCCGTTCGCACGGCCCTCAGGCCAGTTCTCGGGCGATACCTTTCCGATTTTTCACAACGGCGTGTGGCACTTGTTTCACATGCAAATGCCCGCCATTGCCCATCATGTGAGCCGCGATCTGGTGCACTGGGAGGCGCGGCCCATGGTTGTCGCCCGGGGCGCCACGGGCGCTCCCGACTGCGACAACAACGCGACCGGTTGCATCGTCGAACACGCCAAACGTTTTTATCTTTTTTACACCGGCAACCAAAACGTCTGCCTCGCCACGAGCGACGACCTGGATCATTGGACGAAGCATCCGCGCAATCCCCTCGTGCAGGGCGACGACAAGGTTTATGAACGCGCCAATTTCCGCGACCCGTTCGTCTTCTATCACCCGCCGGAAAAATTATGGTGGATGCTCGTCGGAACGCGCACGCTGGATCAGCCCGGCCAGCGGGCCGGGTGCGTCGGCTTGGCAAAGTCTCGCGACCTGCTCCATTGGCAGCTCTGTCCCCCGCTCTGGTCGCCACGAACCGGGCCGCACATGGATTGCCCCCAATTGCTGCCGGCCGCCGGCCGCTGGTGGCTGCTCCACCTCCAGCGCAATACCCGGTACCGGGTCTGCGCCAGACCGACCGGCCCATTTCACCGTTCCATATCGCGGAATCTGGGGACCTCACTCATGGCCGCCGGGTCACGGCCGGGATTCGACGGGAAACGGTGGATCGCGTTCCCCTTCGTGGCCCGCCAGAAAGATGCCAGCGAGGCCGGTGATTTCGAGTACGGCGGCCCGTTGGCGATTCCACGCCAATTGCGCTTCAGTCCGCGCGGCACAGTCACCGAACGACCGGCCGACGAGGTGCTCGCCGCCCTCCACGCCTTGCCGGATCCCGGCCAGCCGCTCACGAATTCCACTCCGATTACCGGCCAGTGGAAGATTGCCAGCGGGGCGGCGACGAGCGTGACGCCCGCCGGCGGCTTGCTCCTGCTCCCGGCGTTGCCGGCGGACTTTTATCTGGAGTTCGACCTCACGCTGCGGCAGCGCGACAGCGATTTTCATCTCCTGCTGCGCGCCACACCCGACCTGCTCCACGGCTACCAACTGGCATTGCATCCGCGCACCCGGCAAGTGTCGTTGCGCCCGATTTCCCAATGGGACATCGACCGGGTGATGGTCAGCCGGTCGTTGGCAATCCCGGTCGGCAAGCCGCTCAAGGTGCGCGTATTTCTCGCCGGCAGCATTCTCGAAGTGTTCTTTGGCGACCGCGCCTCCCTGACCGCACGGCTCTACACCCGGCCGGAAGGTTTGACGGGTTTTGAATTTCGCGATGGCACCGGCGCCGTCCGTAACGTACAGTGGCGCGCTTTGATTAACCAAGATTCCGCTGAAAAAAACCTGCGGACACGCTAAAGCGTGGACACCGAACGCTCGGTTTTTTCGAGATTCCGTACGTTTGGTGTCCAGCCTTCAGGCTGCGTTGCTGGGTAGTCGGGGGTTTTCAGCAGAATCAAATCCGGAGAATTCACCATGCAAATGAATCATTCACTCGGCAGCAGTTTTCGCGGCGAGATCAGCAATCTTACGATTCACCGCTCGGACAAAGTCCCGGCGGCGGACGATCTGGATCTGCGCCGCATGGCAGCGGCGGCCTTGAATTACCTGCGCGGCAATCCCGACCCAGCGCGCAATTACGAATGCAAGTTCTCACTCGGGCCACTGGGCATTCCCGCCCTAGTCCCGTTCTTGGCGTCGAATCAGTATGGCTTCGACCCGATTTCACTGGGCGACACGGATTGCCGGATGGACTGGCAATACCCGCACATGCGAGCGATGGCCGGCGAGCCGCACGCGGATGCTGTCGAAATCGGCGTCCGCCGGCGCATCCAGTCGTACCAGCGCGCCGACGGTTTGTTGTGGATGAATCCGGCCGCGTGGGCGGGCACATTGGATTCGCCGAGTGCCCGCGAAGGGCTCAAGCACGAATGGGCGTTTACGTGGGCCACCGGCAAGTGGTTGGTCAGTCTCGCGGAGGAGTATGAGCGCAGCCGGGACGCCCGCTTCGCCCAAGAGGCGCGGGTGATTTTCCAGGCACTGGCCAAGTTGTTGAGCTGGGATGGCCAGCGCGCGTTTCTGCCGTACGGGCTGGCGCCGTGGCGCAACGGCGAATGGCTGCACATGCAGGACGCCGGCAAGAACTGCGGCTGGGGCGGCGAGCATTCCCATAATTATCCGTTTTTTGTCGAGCCCATGGTGCGCTATTGGGAATGTTGTGGCGACGCAGAAGCGCTGGCATTGGCACGCGCGATGGCCGACGGACACCTCGCCGGCGTCCAACCGGACATGGAAGAATTGCGGATCGATCCGGTCACCGGCGCCTTTGCCAAGCATGTCCACCTGCACACCCACGAAGTCTGGGGCGTGGCCCATCTCGGGGCGGTGACCGGCGACCCGCGCTACCTGGACTGGGCCGAACAGGCTTACCGGTTCGTCTTGAGCCAGGGAACCGATTTTGGCTGGTACCCCGAATACATCCCGCAGCACGAGTACCGCACCGAGATTTGCGTGGTCGGCGACATGACCAGCATCGCCGCCTGCCTCGCACGCGGCGGTCGGCCGGAATTTTGGGATCACGTGGAACGCACCGTGCGCAACGAGTTGCGCCGGTCGCAATTCTTCCTCACCCCAGCGTTCGTGGCGCTGTTTCGGAAAATCCATCCGGACCTGCCGACAGCCGACGTCGATCAAGCGCTGGCCGAATTGCGCAAGCTCGAAGGTGGGTTTGTGGCCCAGGCAACTTTTGATGATTGGGTGGGTTACCCGAGCCCAACCATGGGCGCCCCCGGCATGTATGCCAATGGAATCCAGATGATGGGCTGTTGTCCGCCGGAAGGGATGCGCGGGTTGTGGGAAGCCTGGCAAGGAATTGTCGAAGCACGACCCGCCGGCGTTTTCATCAACCTGCCATTCTCACGGGATCACGCCGCCGCGCAGGTGACCGCGTTCCGGCCCGCCGACGGCGGATTCAGGGTCGCGGCCAAACAAGCTGGCGACTACTTCCTCCGGCCCCCGACCTGGGCCGATCGCGCCGCCGTGAAGTTGCAGCGCGGTGACAAGTCAGTCGCTCCAGTCTGGGGCGGTCCGGCCAATGCCTACCTCCTTTGCCAGGCCGTGCAGCCGGGCGAGAGTCTGACCCTGCATTGGGCCGTGCCACAATTTAAACAGGTCTTCGCAGCCCAAAGCGTGCCGGGCCGGAATCAATCCGTCACGGTCGAGTGGTCCGGCAACGAAGTCTTGTCCGTCGACCCCCGCGGCCAGTATCTGCCGATGTTTCAGACATGAATTTCGCTGAAAAACCTGCTGACACGCTAAAGCGTGGACACCGAACGCTCGGTTTCTTCGAGATTCCGTGTGTTTGGTGTCCAGCCTTCAGGCTGCGTCGATGGGTCGCTGGGGTTTTTCAACAGAATCAGAAATGAACAACACATCCCAATCGGACTACACCGTGACCGTTAATGGCCAGCCGGTGCCAGTGCATTCAGCGCGGGTTTCCGCGCATCCGTTGAATCAGGTCTGGCCCGGCTACCAGCGTCCGCTGGAACAGACCGAGCTCGCGGCCTTTGCGTCGTGGGACATGGCCAGTCCCGCCGAAGTGCAGGTCACCGCCTCCCAGCCGATTCAAGAAGTCCGGGTGCGCCCGACGTCCCGCGGCATCCAGCCCCGGATTGACGGCAACCGGATTTGCTTTATCGTCAGCCACCCGGGGCAGCTCACGGTCGAGGTGAACGGGAGCCATCACGCCCTGCATCTCTTTGCCGATCCGCCGGAGACGGGCGCACCCGACCCCCAGGATCCACGCGTCCGCTATTTCGGTCCCGGCATCCATCACCCCGGTCTGATCACCCTGACCAGCGGCCAATCGCTTTATCTGACCGGCGGCGCGGTGGTGTTCGGCGCCGTGGCCGCCGCGAATGCGGTGGACATCGCCATCACCGGGCGCGGCATTCTCGACGGCAGCCAGTTCGACCGGATGGAGTTGACCGGATTGATCAGCCTGCACGCCTGCAACCGGGTGCGCATCGCGGGCATTACCTTGCGCGACCCCGGCGGCTTTACCATCGTGCCCTCAGCCTGCCAGGATGTGCGCATCCAGAACGTCAAGCTGATTGGCAACTGGCGCTATAACTCCGATGGGATTGACTTCATCAATTGCCAGCATTGCAGCATCGAAGACAGTTTCATCCGCTCGTTCGACGACTCGATTTGCCTCAAAGGCTACGATCATTGGGGGCCCTTCATCTACGGCCTGCAACTCTTTGCGGGCAAGTTCGACGGCAGTTTCACCCTCGATGGCCAGACCCGCCACCTCTTCGCCGACCTCCAGCGCGCACACGGGAATTTCCCCTGCCTGGGCGCGCCGCTCCACGACATCCAGGTGCGCCGCTGTGTGATCTGGAACGATTGGGGCCGCGCCTTGGAGATCGGCCTCGAAACCGTCGCGACCCAGATCCACGATGTGCTCTTTGAAGACTGCGACATCATCCATGTCACCGACGTCGCCATGGATATCCAGAACGGCGACCACGCGCATTGCCATGACATCACCTTCCGCGATATCCGGGTGGAGTTGGACGATTGCGCGCGCCCGCAATTTCAGGGCGCTCCCGACCAGCGGTACAGTGTCCCGCCCGGCGACCGGTACCTGCCGCGCGTGATCGTGTTGCACGTCATCCAGGGCTATTGCAACTACAGCGCCGAGCGCGGGCAGATCACGGACATCCGCTTCGTGAACATTCAAGTCACCGCCCCCGGCCTCCCACCCTCCAACCTGATTGGCTTCGATGCCGGGCATCGGGTGCAGCAGGTGACCATCGAGAACCTGCGCCTCAACGGCCAGGTTGTGACAACCTTGGAATCCGCCGGCATCACGGCGAATGAGTTCGTGCGGGAGGTGACGATCCGGGCCGGCTCGCCGCGCATTCTCTTCCTCGGCAATAGCATCACGCTCCACGGGCCCAAAGCGGAAATCGGTTGGACCGGGAACTGGGGCATGGCCGCCAGCGCGCAGGACAAGGATTATGTGCATCGATTAATCCAGCGCTTTGCAGCGGCAGCGGGCGGGGCGGTGCCAGAGGTGCGGATCGAGAACATCGCTGAGTTCGAGCGGGAGTATCGCGCGTTCAATGTCACCGCGAAGTTCAAAGCGCACGCCGACTTCAAAGCGGACACGATCATTCTCGCGATTGGCGAGAACGTCCCGGCTCTCGACACTGAAGCCGACAAGGTTGCGTTCCGTACGGCCCTCGCCAAGCTGCTGGCACTCTTGAAACACAACCACACGCCAGCGCTCTTTGTGCGCAGCTCGTTCTGGCCAGATCCGGTCAAGGACGCGATTCTCCGCCAGGTATGCCAGGACGCCGGCGGGACCTTTATCGACATCCACCCGCTCGGGACCGACGAGCAGAACTATGCCCGGTCCGAACGCGAGTTTTCGGACACAGGCGTTGCCGCCCACCCGGGCGACGCCGGCATGGCGGCGATTGCCGAGGCGATCTGGAACGCCATTTCCAAGAACAAAGTGAACAACGAAAAACAACTTACATAGGATCATGAACAACCCACCCAACCCGGACTACACCTCACGCGTTCCGCGCTATACTTTCGCCGGAACTTTGGCCGAACAGCAAGCGCAGTTGGCGACCAATCCCATGCTGGAGCGCTTTCAGCAATCGCGACAGCGACTGGCGAGCGATCCGTATCGCCCGCTTTATCACTTTGTTAGTCCTGAAAGCGGCTTGAATGATCCCAATGGCCTCTGTTTCTGGCAGGGCAACTGGCATCTCTTTTATCAGACCAATCCACCGGAAGAGCCAGCCCGGCCCCACTGGGGCCACGCGATCAGCACCGATCTGATTCACTGGCGCGATTTGCCCCACGCGATTCATCCCAATCCCGAGCACATGAGCTTTTCCGGTGCGACGCTCGTTGAGCCCGATCGCGTGATCGCGATTTACCACGGCGTGGGCGTGGGCAACATGGTCGCCATTGCCCACGATCCGCTGCTGCTGAATTGGGAAAAACTCACCGGTCAGCCAGTCATTCCTCAGCCTTGCCAAATGTGGACCACGGCCACCGGCCAGGAAATCACGCCGGGGTTGTTGGGGAATCCGGTTCCCGCCGGGGCGATCAATTTCATGTACGACCCCTGCCTCTGGAAGAAGAATGGATACTACTACTCACTCTCCGGGGGGATCCTGCCCCATGCGCCCAGCGGGAAACGCACACGGGCGGAATTCCTCTTTCGCTCCAAAGACCTGCAGTCCTGGGAGTATCTGCATTCCTTTATCGAAGGCGATCGCTTCGGCGAAATCGGTGATGACGGCGGTTGCCCCTATTTCTGGCCGATTGGCGATCGCCATATTCTGCTCCATTATAGTCATCGCACCGGCGGGAAATATATCCTGGGCGATTACGACACGCAGCGCGATCAGTTCATCGCCACGGCCGGCGGCTCATTCACGTTCGGCAGCTACTTCCCCGGCGGCGTCCATGCCCCCTCCGCAACCCCCGATGGCAAAGGCGGCTTGATCGCGATCTTCAATATCAACATGGCCAAGCCCACCCCGGGCTGGGACCAGATCATGAGCCTGCCCCGCCGGTTGACACTCCTCGGGAAAGACGATCTGGGAGTCGAACCGGCCGGCGCGATCGAATCACTCCGAGGTCAACATCAGTCGGTCGCCCCGCGGACGCTGCCGGCCAATCAGGAAATCGTGCTCGAACAGATCCATGGCAACGCCTTGGAAATCATCACCGAGATCGATCCGAAAAATGCACCCATGATTGAATTGGACGTCCTGCGTTCGCCGGGCCGGGAAGAATTCACCCGCATCTGCTTTTTCAAACAGCGCGGCTGCCGCAATTGGGAGCGCGCCGGCAGTTCCCCCTGGGACCAGAATGCCATTGATAGCCTCCTCTCCATCGACACCTCCCGCTCTTCGCAATTACCGGACGTCCTGTCCCGCGCCCCGGAAACCGCCCCGTTCTATCTGGCCCCCGGTGAGAATCTGAAACTGCGCATCTTCATCGATAAGAGCGTCCTTGAGGTTTTCGTCAATGGCCGACAGTGTGCGGCGGTGCGCGTGTATCCCGGACGCCCGGATAGTCTGGGGGTCTCGCTGCTGGCGCAAGGCCAGCCGGCGGAATTGCTCGCATTCGACGCCTGGCAAATGAAAAGCATTTACGGCAGGCAGAAATGAACCGGGTGGGTCCCCTGTGGCGGATCCTCGAGATCCACCTCACCAGCGCAGCGGCCTACCCCCATCCCTACACTGCGGTCGAGGTCGACGTCACATTTACCGGCCCGAACGGCGAATCGATCATACGCCCGGCATTCTGGGATGGTGGCGCGGTTTGGCGGGTGCGCTTTGCTCCCACAGCCACCGGCGTGTGGCACTGGCAAAGCGTCTGCTCCGATGCTGGTAATGCCGGGTTGCAGGGCCAACACGGCGAATTCCACGCTGGTCCGACGACCGGTAAAAATCCCGTCGACCAATATGGCTTTCTCCGCGTCAGCGACAATCGTCGCTATTTCGTCCATGCCGACGGGACGCCGTTCTTCTGGCTGGGCGACACGCATTGGCAGATGCCCGACACCGAGCGGGTGGACGTCTGCAACCACCCGGAGCACGCAGGAGCGCCGTGCCCACACGGCGGACAATTCCAGCACCTCGTGGCGGACCGCAAGGCACGCGGGTTCACGGTCTATCAAACGTACCCATCCGCGACCGACAAACACTGGTGGGCGTCCCCTTGGGAGATCCAGCCCGACCGCTTCCGGAATGTGTTCGATGTGCAGCTGAATCATCTAGCCGACCAAGGCTTTGTCATCGCCCTGGGTTGCGGACATTTCAACAACTCCATCCAGATTCCCGCTGCCGATCTTTGCCGGTTTGCGCGCTATCTGGTCGCCCGCTACGGCGCGCACCCGGTCGTGTGGATCACCTGTCAAGAGATGAATGCGCCAGCGGAGATGAACGGCCAGGAGGCCAATCGCCCCGCGGTCTGGCAGGCCGTCGCGCGTGAGATTGACCGGGCGGACGGCTACGGCCATCCGCACTCGGCGCACCAATGGGTGCTCGACGTCGCCACCCGGCCGCTCGGGGGTGCGCCCTGGCACGACTGGTTCGCGCTCCAAGGCGGGCACCGCAACAGCGGCCTGATGACACAGGCGTGCTACGCCGGATATCATGGCTTCGAACCGCGCCGCCCCCTGATCGAAACCGAGGCGATGTATGAATGGGTGGACTGTGGCGGCGTCAACTCAACCGCCGACGCGCGGCAGTCCGCGTGGAAAGCCATGCTCTGCGGTAGTGCGGGCTATACCTATGGAGCCGCCGGTATCTGGGCACTCAAGTGGGATTCGGCCGACACACACTGGCAGGAATACAACCACGCAATCAGCAGCTGGTCGGCCGGCATGGCACTGCCGGGCGCGGCGCAGATGACAGTGCTGAAGACGTTTTTTACAGCGCTCCCCTGGACCGCGCTCACGCCCTGCTTCGGCGATCCGGCGTGGGTCGAGTGGACAGATCCCGAACGGTGCGTGCTCGCCAGAGTCGGGAACCACCTCTACCTCGCCTACTGCTACGGTGAGACCTCCACCGGGATCCTGAAAGGACTCGACCCTGCCGTCCCCTATTCAGCAACCTGGATTCATCCGTGCACCGGAAACTCAACCATCATTGCTGAGAAATTTCAGACTGCCAACGGATGCTGGGCGGTGCCCCTGAAGCCGCCGGGCGACTGGGTGTTACGAGTGGAAAGTGACAGAGTCCACGCAGCGCAACCGTAGTAAGCCGACTGATTTATGCATTTAGAGGGCGAGGCTCCTGCCAAGCCGTTCCCAGCGGTTCGCCGGGCTTTCGCCGCGCCGAAGCGGGTCTCGCCTCGGCAGAGCCTAGGTAATCCGCGCAGGCGGGAAGCTCACACTCCAGTTCGGATCGGGCCGCCGGACGCGCCGAGATCCACCAGTCAGCGGATTCCGACTTTCTTCAACAGCCTGCCAATCCACCCCACCTCGAACGCGCGCTCAGGCCCCGGCCGCTTCCATCGCCAACCTCGTCCACGCAGCGAGGCGCAGCGGGTCGGAACGGGCGGTGGTGATGTCTTTGAGGATGATTTCGACATTGCAGCCGCGCATGTCGGCGAGGGCTTTGGCGAGGTAACCCCGAACGAGTTTCTCGTCAAACTGATCGCCCGCGAGATGGGCAGGGTTGGGTTTGAACGAAAGGACGTAGTCACGCCCCACCGCTTCCGCGGCGCTGGACAGGTCGGCCTTGGGGCTCATTGAAATCTTCCGGAGGTTGCGGATCCGGCGCAGCATCGCAATCTTTCCGTGCAATGGCTCACAGCAGCCGTAGTAGCAAAGACCAAACCGCTCCAGCACCGGCCGCTCGTAGCGCAGTGAAAATTCCTCGTGCATGTCCGCCGACACTTCCGAGAAAATCTGGGCGTTGCCACAGCCCCATTGGTCGCGCGGCGTGGCGCGGCGGTCGGTCCGTTGCGCCGGCAGTTCATCCGTGCATCCCAAGCCGCCCGAGCCGACCCGGTAATTGCCGTTGCCGACATCGAGCATGCCGAGCCGCTCCTGTTCATCGAGCACCTCGCCGGTAATCGTACACATCCGGGCACAGACGGCGGCAACTAGGTCGGGGTTGTCGATGAGGTCGTACATGAGCCGTTCGACGCCGTACCAGCGCACCGCCATGTCCCACGGCGTGTGCCATTGCGTGGGGATGCCGCGGACAACGACCGGGATTTCGCCGCCCACCGCTTCCTCGAGGAGTTGCCGGCGGCGCTCGGTTTCTTCGTGGTCCACCCAGACTTTGGGGCAGTGGATTTTTTCAATATCGGCCAGCGTCTGGATGACCGGCTTGAAGAGCACGTCATGAGTGCCGGCACTGGAGATCTCCTCGGCCTTCAATCCGTAATCGGCGTAGACCGAGTCCGGTCCGCCCACGAGTGAGCAGATCAGGAACGGATCGACCACCATGTCGCCGGCAAAATGATCCCACTGGTACAATTCCATGCGCAGCCCGGTTTCGACCGAGCGCAACCACGGGTGTTGGCAGTGCAGAGTCAACGCCGCCGGGTCGACCGCACTCAGTTCATGCCAGGGAATTTCGTTGATCCAGACCAGCGGTCGGACGGGATGCCGGTCGTTCAGGTCAGCCCAGAGACGCAAGGTCGCCTGCTGCCGGGGCAGCAGTCCAATCTCGCGCTTGCGTCGGGCGAGTTTCCGGAGGATGGCGAAATCTTGCTGGAGCGTCTCCATGGCTTAGTTGCCTCCAATGGTTTTCGGCTTTGCGCCGGCGACATTATCGCCGGGGGGTAGCGGCGTCAAGGACCAGAGCGGATTGTCGCACGTGCCCCGGCAGAGAATGGCATTCCCACCCCACGAACGATCCACCGGCTCAACGGATGGCGGGCAATACCGGATCGTCAGCCCGCACCGGCGCCGGTTCGACTGGTTCGGACCGGAACCGTGGGCAAGCATATCGGCGTGCAGGCTGATCTGGCCAGGTTGCAGAATATTCGGTACCGGTTGGCCATACTTCTCGATGTTGGTGATCTCCTGCCAGAGGACGCCGGGCGTTTCCGGTTTCTTGTATTCGAGGTGCCCGAGCCGATGCGTGCCGGGCAGGAAATGCATGCAAGCGTTCTCCACGTCGGCGTCATCAATTGCCAGCCAGGCAGTGACCGTGCGCGCCGGACTCAAGGGCCAGTACGATGCATCCTGATGCCAGTGGACGTGTTTCGGATCGCCCGGCAACTTGCAGAAGAAATGAGTCCCCCACGCAATGATGTTCGGACCGACGAGGTCCTCGACCAAATCGAGAATGGCCGGGTGCCTTGCCATTTCGTAAATGCCCTGGCAGCGGCCGTGATAACCGTTGATCGCATACGCGTCGTGGTCGGGCCGCTGGACGCGCAGTTCGGCAAGCAGATAATCGAAATACGCGCGGTTGCGCTCGGCGTGCAACGCATCGTAAACCGTGAACGGGATCAGGTAGCCCTGCTCGTTGTAAAAAGCGATTTGCCGGGGCGTGAGTCGCTTCGGTTGCGAGGTCGTAACCGGTTGAAAAGAGAGATCAATATCCATGCCGGCACGCTACCCGGATCCAACTGTTTTGCCAATGGATTAACCGGACAAGAACCTGTACAATCTTGATATTAATGGATACGAGATTGATGATCTTGGAAGGCGGACATTACCGCTGTACGGCCACGGGCTGGCGTGGCCACGGCGAGCGTAGCGAGGTGGTCAAACTCTACGCTCCGACGGCCGGCCGCGCCTGGGTGGCGGTGGCCGGCCACCGGTCAGAGCTGCACGCCGGTGCGCTCTACCTCATCCCCCCCCCCACCACCAACTCCACTACGGAACGGCGACCGGCATGACAGTCCATTGGTTGCATTTCATGCCACTTTCCCCACTGGTGGACGCCCGGTTGGCAACGCTGGGCGAGGTTCAGTGTTTGCCGGCAGATTTCCCGGCTCGTTGGCGGTCGGTGACCGGTGCGTTGCCAATGTATTTCCAACGCCCGACCCCACCCTTGACGTACCGGGTTCAGGCACTGGTGCTCGATGTGGTTGGCGCAATTCTCGACCGGACGCCGGCCGAGAAGGAGGGAATCGAGCGCCTCTTACCGGCGTTGCAGTTCATGGATGATCATGTCATGACCGCACCGCCGTTGGCGGCGATTGCCCGGACGGTCAAACTCAGTCCCGAACATTTCCATCGCCTGTTCCGTCGGCAATTTCATACGACGCCGTTTGCATACCTCCTGCGCCGCCGGCTCGCCCAAGCCCGCCACCTCCTCGCCGAAGGCACGCTCAGCGTCAAAGAAGTGGCTGCCACCTGTGGCTACGATGACCCGTATTATTTTTCCCGCGTGTTCCGCCAGCAGCAAGGCTGCACTGCGCGTGCGGTGCGACAGGGCAAAGCCGGCGCACTGCCCTGACCGTTGGCAAAAATTGCTTCCGCTCTTGACACGAGTAGGGCTTCCCACCATTTTGACTCCATGAGTGCCCCCCCATTTACCCTACCGGATAGCGTGAAGCAGGAACCCGGCCTCGGCAACCTCCCTTGCCTCAAGGTGACCGGCCCGCACGCCACTGCCACTGTCTACCGCCATGGCGCCCATGTGGCCCTCTTTCAGCCGCACGGCGCCCGCCCGGTCTTGTTCATGAGCCAGGCGAGTCGCTCCGAACCGGGGAAAGCAATTCGCGGTGGTGTCCCGGTCATCTTTCCCTGGTTCGGCGCCCATCCAACCGACCCCGCGGCACCCGCGCACGGCACCGCGCGTCTGACGGATTGGAATCTAGTTTCCGCCGCACAACGCCCGGACGGCGTCGTCGAACTGCTCTTCACGTTCCCACCTTTTTTACAGTACCGGGTCGCCATCGGCTACCAACTTGAACTGACATTGACCGTTTATAATTCCGGTCAAGGTCCCATGCGATTTGAGGAAGCGTTGCACACTTATTTTGCTGTCAGCAACATCCACCAGTGTTCGGTGACCGGATTGAAAGAAGCCCGGTACGACAGCACCGTCGAAGGCGTCATCCAAAAGTCGCAGGGGGAAAATCCCATCCGATTCACAGCCGAGACCGACCGCCTCTACCTGAACACGCGCGCGACATGTGTGATCCATGACCCCGGCTGGCACCGGCGGATCGTGGTCGAGAAAAGCGGTTCTGATTCGACCGTGGTCTGGAATCCGTGGATTACCAAATCGAAAGCCCTGCCGGATTTTGGCGACAACGAATGGCCGGGCATGCTCTGCATTGAGACTGTGAACGCCCGCAGCAATGCCATCACGCTGGCGGCGGGTCAGCAGCATGCGATGCGCGCAATCATCCACGTTGAACCACTGCCAACTGGCGAGGCCCCCCCCACCTGAATCTTAGCAGCCTGTTTCAATCGGGAAACACCGACAGATCCCAGGAATTACGCCACGGGACTTCAATCGTTTTCGCAGCTGCGTCAATTTTGATCGGCAGCCAGATGTGTGTGGCCGCGTGCAGATCTTCAATGAGGGCGTCCGACTTCGCATTCATCCGGTCGGCCATGTAGATGAACGCGCCGGGCTTGCCCGCCACCGGCAGCACGAACGTCGTTTGGCCGCGAAAACTGGTGTTGGCATCCGGCCCTTTGCAAAACTCGCCTTTGGGCTCCCACGGGCCGAGCACCTGCTTGGCGATCGAGTACTTGTTTGCGTTGGGTGCCCAGCCGCTCAAATGCGAGGTCAGGCAGTAGTAAGTGCCGGCGTGCTTGAAGATCGCCGGCGCTTCGCCGGCGACGCCTTTCAGTTCGTAAGTCGCGGCAATCGACAGATAGTCATCGCTCAGCACGCTGGCTTTCACCCATTCGTGAGCGGTGATCAGATATGCTTTGCCATCGTCGTCCTTGTAGAGTGTGATGTCGTAGCCACCGCCGGGTGGGTTGAGCAATCCCTGGAATGCAAACGGCCCGCCGGGAGTGTCCGCGACGCCGACCACGATGCAGTTGACGGTCTTGAAGTCGGCGGAGACCAACTGGCCCATCATCACGTACTTGCCCGTCTTGTCGCACTTGATCACTTTGGGGCGCGGAATCAGGTGCGTCGGCTGCAGCGGCGCTTTGGGATCGCCCTTCGCTGGCAGCAACGAAAGACTCTCCAACTTCCACTGGTAAAGATTTTTCGAGGAGTAGCAACTGACGCCACGGTTTTCCATCCAACTGTAATGTTGGCCAGGCAGAGTGCCGGGCTTAATCGTGGGGCCATCCAAGTTCATCCCGTACCAGTAATACGTACCGTTCTCATAAAGGATGCCGCCCAAATGCGATTCGATCGGTTTTCCGTGATCGTCGAGCCACACTTTGCCGGGGTTAAACAAACTCACGGTATCACCGGCAACTGCAGCGCCCGAGCACCCCACCCAGGCACTCAATAACATTCCCAGAATCGTCAGTTTTCTTGTCATTTTATCTCCTATGAGGGTTGTCGAACCGATTGTTACAAAAGGCACGGCTGGCTTGAACCGCCGATGATATCATTCGTTGGCTCCAGCAGAGGCCGGCGGGGTTGCCGCCGGCGCACCAGCCAGCCGTTGCCGGGCATAATCCAGGGCAGCCGCCCGCGATTGAAGTTGGTCTTCCAATTGCAACTCCGCCACCTCAGCGAGCACAGCCCCCAGCAGCCGACCCGGTGTAAATCCCACCGCCAGCAGATCATGGCCCGTCACCAACGGCACGGGTCGAATGACTTCCGCTGGCAACTCGGCCGCTTTCGTTTTCAAAAAAACAAAATTATCGAGCTTGCCGTGACTGGCCCGACAATCGATGCGGTGCAATTCCATTTCCACCGAAAATGTGGGCCGCGCCAGCAGCCGCTTGAGTTTGGCTGGTCGCATGGATTGCACATGCTGAAACCGCATGTGGCCGCCAACGCAGAGCGCAATTTGCTCGATCTGCTCGTTGGAAAAACGCAGGCGCCGGAGAATCTGTTCCGCCATCGCCTGACCGACAATGTCATGGTCATTGAACCGGATCCGATCAGGGGCACGGACAAAGGTCGACGGTTTCCCGACATCGTGCAGCAGGACTGCGAAGGCCAACACAATCCCGGGGTCCGCCGGCAAATCGTCCAACATCATCCGCGTATGGGTGAACACATCCCCTTCGGGATGATACTCCGCCGGTTGCTCGACC
>Ga0316231_1002183_pt1 | contig 19250 bp, 12 predicted proteins | sample TBH18027metaG_FD_206002 | JGI IMG/M metagenome (GOLD analysis project Ga0316231, IMG submission 206002) | Freshwater microbial communities from Trout Bog Lake, Wisconsin, USA - TBH18027 | ecosystem: Environmental > Aquatic > Freshwater > Lake > Hypolimnion/Profundal zone | place: USA: Wisconsin...
GGCCCTGGCCAACCTGAACAAGGCCATCGAAAGCACCCTCACGGTCTCCCGCAACGAATGGAAATACGTGGCCCGGCTAGAGACCGACCTGGAGCCGGAACTGCCGCCGGTGCTCTGCCTCCAGGGCGAGATCAACCAGGCCATCCTCAACCTGGTGGTCAATGCCGCGCACGCCATCGAGGACGCTCTGGGCGGCCGCCATACCGGGCGGCTGGGGACCATCAAGGTCAGCACCAGCCGGGTGGGCCAGGAGGTGCGGATCTCGGTCGCGGACAACGGCCGGGGGATTCCCGAGAACATCCGCGAGCGGATCTTCGAACCGTTCTTCACCACCAAGCCGGTGGGCAAGGGCACCGGGCAGGGGCTGGCCATCGTCCATGCGGTGGTGGTGGAGAAACATGGCGGCCGGGTGGCGGTGGAATCGGCACCGGGCCAGGGCACCACCTTCCATCTCTTTCTGCCCCTCGGCAACGAACCCCTGATATGAAGAACACCATCGCGAAAAAGCTCATCGCGCCCATGGTGGGGATCATCCTGATCGCCGCCCTGGTCGTGTCCTGGTCCTATTCCTGGGTCCAGGAGCGGCACAGGCGGAGCGATGCCCGGCACGACGTGGAGATCTTCCAGGAGAACCTGGTCGACTCCCTGGCGCTGATCCACGATCAGCTCATGGTCAGGATCAGCAACGAAATGGACCTGCTGCGCAGCGAATCCCGCCGCATGGGCGTCGCGACCCAGGGAGGCATGCTGAAGGTGGGCGGCCAGAGCGTTCCGGACATCCGGTTCGGCAAGGAGACCCAGGCCATGGTCATGACCCTGGCGGCGCCCAGGAGCTCGATGCCGGAAGGATCGATGGCCATATTCGGCAGGAGCGGAGCGGACTTCATCTGCCTCTCCAGCCACGGGCTCACGGGCCTGGCGGTGGGCTCGGTCCTCGAACCGGCGAGCGCGCCCTGCCTGGCCTTGCGCGAGGGGTTGTCCTACTGGGGCCCCGCCGCGCTCGACGGGGCCACCAAGTTCACCCTTTACGAACCCGTCAGAAATGCGCAAGGGGTCACGATCGGCGCCTTCGGGATCGAATATCCCATGGCCAGCCTCACCACGATCTCCCTGGCCATCCACCGGGCCTGGGATGTGGGGGGGGTGGTCCTGGCGCTGCTCGATCCCCAGGGCCGGGCGATCTTCGCCGGCGGCACGATGGACGCGGCGGCGTTCCAATCCCTGCTCAAGGAAGGCAGGGTCGGCCATGAGCCCTGGATCGTCAGCCAACAGGCCTTCGCGCCCTGGGGCGTCACGGTCCTGGGGGCCTTGCCGACCACCGGGATCCGGCACGAGCTCTGGTTGATCCGCTGGGGCGCGCTGGTCATCGCCCTGGCCCTGGCGGGGGTCCTGACCCTGTCCTACTACCTGGTGCTGCGCCGGAGCCTGCTGCAGCCCCTGGGCGACGTACTGGGCGTCCTGGGGGTGATCACGTTCTACAAACAGTACGACCTGCGGTTCGAGTCCCGCTTCCAGGGTGAGGTGGCGGTCCTGACCCAGGCGCTGAACGAGATGCTGGATCAGATCAAGGCCCGGGACACCCAGCTGCTCAGCTACCAGGAGCACCTGGAAGAGCTGGTCGCCCAGCGCCTGGACCAGCTGCTCCAGGCCAAGCAGCTGCTGACCGCGACCCTCGATGCCATGCCTGCCCGGATCGCCATCCTCGACGGCGCGGGGGCCATCCTGGTGACCAACCAGCAGTGGCAGCGCACCAACTTCATCCACCCGTTCATCGCCGGCGCCCAGGTGGGGATGGACTACCTCGCGCTGATCCGGACCGCGGCGCTCCGCCCGGAGCACCAGCGCATCGCCGAGGGGATCACGGAGGTGGTCGAGGGCCGCCAGGAACAGGTCCAGCTTGACTATGACGTGGACCTGCCCGGACAGCACCACTGGTTCAACGTCATGGCCATCGGCTTCAGCAGCCGGGACACCCACCGCGCCGTGGTGATGCACATCGATGTCACCGAACAGCGGCTGATGGAGATCCAGCTGCGCCAGGCCCAGAAGCTGGAGTCCATCGGCCAACTGGCCTCAGGCATCGCCCACGAGATCAACACGCCCACCCAGTACATCGGGGACAATACGATCTTCCTGCGCCAGGCGTTCCAGAGCCTCGCCGACCTGGTCGAACCGCTCGAGCGGGTGCTCGAAGGCGCCAGCCATGGCGAGTGCCCGCCCGAGCTGCTGCGGACGGCCCGGGAGGCCCTGGACCGCACCGACCTGGACTGGATCCGGGAAGAGGCGCCCAGGGCCTTCAGCCAATCCCTGGAAGGCATCCGCCGGGTCTCCACCATCGTCAGCGCCATGAAGGACTTCAGCCATCCCGGCACCAGCGTCAAGACCCCCACCGACCTCAACCGCGCCATCGAAAGCACCACCCTGGTCTGCCGCAGCGAATGGAAGTACGTCGCGGACCTGGAACTGGACCTGGCGCCCGATCTGCCGCCGGTGCCCTGCCTGCCGGACGAACTCAACCAGGTGATCCTCAACCTGGTGATCAACGCGGCCCATGCCATCGCCGAGCGGCCCCAGGCGGCCCGGGAGGGGAAGGGCAGGATCCGGATCACCACCCGCGCGGCGGAGGGCTGCGCCCAGATCGCCATCGAGGATTCCGGCTGCGGCATCCCCGAAGCGATCCGCTCCAGGATCTTCGATCCCTTTTTCACCACCAAGCCCGTGGGCAAGGGGACCGGACAGGGGCTGGCCATCGCCTACGGGGTCATCGTCAAACAGCACGGTGGCACCATCGCGCTGGACAGCGAGGTGGGCAGGGGCTCGACCTTCACCCTCAGCCTGCCCTTCCAGAGCCGTCCGCAGGCCGAGAGCGCGGAGAACGTACCCGTCCTTTCCCAGGAAGCCCCATGAAGAAGAAGATCCTTTTCGTCGATGACGAGCCGATGATCCTGCAGGGGCTGCAGCGGATGCTGCGGTCGATGCGAGAAGAATGGGAAATGACGTTTGTGGACGGGGGCGAGAAGGCCCTGGAGGCCATGGCCGCAAGCCCCTTCGACGTGGTGGTCACGGACATGCGCATGCCGGTCATGAATGGGGCCCAGCTGCTGATGGAAGTGCGGCGGCGGCATCCCATGACCGTCCGCCTGATCCTGTCCGGCCACGCCGACAGCGATTTGGTCGCCCAGTGCCTGGGGGTGGCCCACCAGTACATCTCCAAACCCTGCGACCCCGAGCAGCTCAAGACGATGATCCAGAACGCCTGCCTGATCGGCGACGACAAGGTCACCGGCACGGTCAAGGCGCTCCTGGGCTCCATCGACCGCCTGCCCTGCATGCCTGAAGTCTTCCAGGAGCTGGAGCAGGCGCTGGCCGACCCGGAAACCAGCTCCCAGCGGCTGGGCGCGATCATCCAGCAGGACATGGGAATGACCGCCAAGCTGCTGAAGATCGTCAACAGCGCCTTCTTCGGGCTGCGCCGGACCATCTCCAACCCGTTCGAGGCGGTTACCTACCTGGGCATCGACACGATCAAGGCCCTGGTGCTGGTCAACTCGATCTTCGAGCGGGCCGAGCCGATCGCCACCCGGCACCTGGCACTCGACGACCTCTGGCGGCACAGCCTCGCCTGCGCCAACGCGGCCAAGGCCATCGCCCTGGCCCAGGGGCTCGGCCGGCAGCAGGCCGACGACATCTTCGTCGGCGGGGTCCTGGAAGACGTGGGCATCCTGGTGCTGGCGGGCAATTTCCCCGAGGCCTACGACCGCGCCGCCGGGGTGCTGCTGGCCGAGAACCTGCTGCTGAGCACGGTGGAACAGGAGGAGTTCGCCGTGACCCACGCCGAAGTGGGCGCCTACCTCCTCGGCCTGTGGGGCATCCCGGCCCCGGTGCTGCAGATCGTCAGCCTGCACCACAGCCCCCAGCTGATCAGGGAGCCGGGCTTCAACCCGGCGCTCGCGGTGTACGCCGCGGATATCCTGGTGGGTGAGCAGGGCGGCAACCCCCTGTTCCGGACCGGACGGTTCGATCCGGCCGCCCTGGCCCGGCTGGGTCTGGCCGACCGGGTCGAGGCCTGGCGGCAGGCGGTCCAGAAACTGCCCGGCGAACAAGGAGGGACCCACAATGGCTGAAAAAGTCCTGCTGGTGGATGACGAAGAACACGTGCTGCACGGCTATCACCGGGTCCTGCACCGGAGCTTCAAGCTCGAGGTGGCCATGGGCGGCGTCCAGGCGCTCCAGGCGCTGGAGCACCACGGCCCGTTCGCAGTGATTGTCGCCGACATGCGCATGCCGGGCATGACCGGGCTGGACCTGCTGCAGGAGGTGATGCGGCTGGCGCCCGAAACGACCCGGATCATGCTCACCGGCAACCTGGATCTGCAGACCGCCATGGACGCGGTCAACCAGGGCCGGGTGTTCCGCTTCCTCACCAAGCCCTGCAGCCCCGACGATCTGGCCGGGGCCATCCAGGCCGGGATCCGCCAGCACCAGCTGCTGATCGCCGAGCGGGAACTGTTGCAGCAGACGCTCATGGGCAGCCTGCAGGTGCTCATGGACCTGCTCTCCACCCTGGACCCCGAAGCCCTCGGCCGGGGCCGGATGCTGCGCGAGCGGGCGGTGCTCCTGGCCCGGGCGCTGCGCTTCACACCGGAGTGGGATCTGGAGACCGCGGCCCTGCTCCTGCCCATCGGCCGCATCGCCCTGCCGCCTGAATTGCTGGCCAAGCTCAAGGCCGGCACGCCCCTGGATCTGCGCGAGCGGGCCCTGGTCGACCAGATGCCGGAAACCGGAGCCCACCTGCTGGAAAACATCCCCCGGCTGCACGACGTCGCCCGGATGGTCCGCTACCACGCCAAGGGCTACGATGGCTCGGGCCACCCCGCCGACGGCGTGGCCGCCGAAGGCCTGCCCATGGGCGCACGGATCCTCAAGGCCCTGAATGATTTCACCAACCTGGAGCAGGTCCGGCGGAGCCGCAAGGTGGCCCTGGAGGAGCTGGCCCTGCACAGCGCCCATTACGACCCGCGGGTGCTGGAGGCGCTCTACGCCCAGTTCGGCACCCCGGCCGCGGCCGTCACCGCCGATCGCGCCTGCCCGGTGGAGGAGCTGCGCGAAGGCATGATCCTGGCCCGGGACATCCACACCCGGAGCGGGCGCCCGGTGCTGATGGCCGGGCTCAAGCTGGGCGCGGCCCACCTGGTGCTGCTGCGCGACGTGGTGGAGATCCTGGACATCCGGGAACCCGTGTATGTGAACCATGATTGAGCCGGAGCGGAGGATGCCGAACAAGGTCCTGCTGGTGGATGACGAAACCAACGTGCTGCAGGCCTATACCCGGGTGCTGCGCCGGCGCTTCGACCTGGAGGTGGCCCAGGGCGGGGCGGAGGCCCTGGAAAGCCTGGCCCGCTCCGGCCCCTTCGCGGTGATCGTCTCGGATATGCGGATGCCGGGCATGGACGGAGTGGAGCTGCTGGCCCAGGTCAGGGAACGGTTCCCTGACACCACCCGGATCATGCTCACCGGCAACGCCGACCAGGCCACCGCCATGGCCGCCGTGAACCTGGGCGCCATCTTCCGCTTCCTGACCAAGCCCTGCGACCCGGACACGCTGGCCCAGGCCCTGGAGGCGGGGATCCGCCAGCACGAGCTGGTCACGGCCGAGAAGCAGCTGCTGGAGCAGACCCTCAAGGGCACCCTGGAGGTGCTGGTGGAACTGCTCAGCATCCTGGACCCGATCTCCTTCGGCCGGGCGCAGACCATGGCCGAACTGGCCGAGGGCGTCGCCCGGGACCTGGCCATGCCGGCTCCGTGGGTGCTGGGGATCGCTTCCATCCTCAGCCAGATCGGCATCCTCACCGTGCCCGACGCCCTGGTCACCAAGCTCCACACCGGGGGCTTCCTCAACAGCAACGAGCGGGAGATCGCCAACCGGGTTCCGGAGATCGGCTCCAACCTGCTGAAGCGGATCCCGCGACTGGAACAGGTGGCCGAGGCGATCTACTACATGAACAAGAATTTCAACGGCACCGGGTTCCCGGCCGACAACCTCAAGGGACCGGACATCCCCCTTGGCGGCCGGATCCTCCGGGTGGCCGCCGACTACCTGAACCTGCTGGCCATCAAGGGTGAACCCAAGCTGGCCGTGGCCGAGATGGAATTCCGCAGCTCCTGGTACGACCTCGCCGTGGTGCGCAGCCTCGCCCAGGTGCTCAAGGCCATGGAACCGGTGGCGGCCGAGACCGAACTGCGCGAGCTGGGCCTGAAGGAGCTCCGGCTCGGCCAGCTCCTGGGCGGCGATATCGAGACCGCGTCTGGCCTGCTGCTGGTGCCCGCCGGCACCCGCCTAGGCCTGACCCACCTGGAAAAGCTGCGCAACTTCGCCCGGCTGGGGGGCATCCGCGAACCGATCAGCGTGGTGACCAGCCTATTGGACCGGTAGCCGCACGATGAAGCAGGTCCCCTGCCCGACTTCGCTCTCGAAGTCGATGGTGCCGCCGTGCTTGGTGATCACCGAATGGACGATGGCCAGCCCCTGCCCGGTGCCCTTGCCCACCGGCTTGGTGGTGAAGAACGGCAGGAAGATCTGGCCCCTGATGGCTTCCGGAATGCCTGCGCCGGTGTCGCGGACCCTGATCTCGACCCAGCCGTCCACCGCGCGGGTGGCGATGGAGATCCGTCCCTTGGCTGCCGCGCCCGCCGTGGGCCGCTCGGCGATGGCGTGGGCCGCGTTGACCAGAAGGTTGAGGAAGACCTGGTTCATTTCCCCCGCCGAGCCCAGCACCTCCGGAAGCTGCGGGTCGAGTTCGGCAGCCACCTCCGCCACGTGCTTCCATTCGCCCTGGGCCACCACGATGGTGTTGCGCAGGGTCTCGTTCAGGTTCACCGGCACCCGCTCGTCGCCGCCGGGATGGCCGAACACCTTCATGGCCTGGACGATGGTGGAGATCCGCCCCAGGCCGTCCAGCGACTGCTGGATGGCCTGGGGCACCTCCTCGGTGAGGTAGGGGATGTCCTGCTCGGCCATGACCCTTTCCAGCTCCGCCCCGGTCGCCCCCGCCAGGCCGGAAGTCACCTTGGCGAACGCGCTGAACGCCGTCTGCAGGAATTTGAGATTGTCGCTCAGATATTGACATGGCGTATTGATCTCGTGGGCGATGCCCGCCGCCAGCTGGCCGACGGCCTCCATCTTCTGGGCGTGGCGCAGCTGGGTCTCCATCCTGACCCGCACCTCCTCGGCCTCCTTCTTGGCGGTGATGTCCCTGGAGATGATCAGGATCGCTTCCCGCTCGCCGCCGGGGTTGTCCACCGCCACCGCCCGGGCCTCCAGCCGCCGCACCTGGCCCTCCCGGTGCAGCACCCCGTACTCGAACAGCGGGCTGATGCCGGTGCCCAGGCCGATCCGGCAATTCTCGCGGAAGGTGGACTGATCCTGGGCGCACACCAGCTCCACCAGGCTGCTCGCGCCCAGCGCCGGCGTGTAGCCTAGCGCCTTGCCGTAGGAGGGGCTGGCGTAGATGGTCCTGCCTTCGGCGCCGACGATGGCGATGAGGTCCAGGGCGTTCTCCGTGGTGGCCTTGAACAGGCGCTCGTCCCGCCTCATCCGGTTCTCCCAGGCCATCCGTTCGGTGATCTCCAGATGCGCGATCACCGCCCCTCCGGTCCCTTCGGGTGCGGTGGCGGTCATCGAGAACCAGCGGACCGTTTCCAGGGCGCCGCAGGGATATTCCAGCTTGATGCGCCGCAGCTTCCCCTGCAGGGCGGATACGATGCTGGCGGCCACCAGGGCGTGGTTGGTGTCCTTCGACCTGGCCAGGGCCTGGCAATGGCCCAGGTAGTCGCCCCCCTGGCCAAGGAAGAAAGGGTTCGGGCCGGCCAGGCCGTTCCAGGCGGGGTTGACCGCCGCCACGATGCCCCGGCCATCCAGCAGGGCGGCGCCACCCGGGACCGCCTGAAGCAGCAGCCTGAGGCCCGGGTCGTCCTCCCGGACCGGGAAAGCATGGTTCACCTCTTCGGCCATCGTGGTTTTCCAGCGCCGGGGCGAGCCCGGCCGAGACAGCATCGCACCATTTTGGCTGTTGATGAACCTTAGCCATCAAGCCCGCGGCTGTGCATAATAGTCCCACGCAAATGTAGCCGGGTCTTCCAGTGAACATCCGGCATCAGGCATGTAACTGGATTCCTCCGCAGGAGCATCAGTGGCAGCGACGGCAGGCAACGAGGAACTGTTTGACGTGGTGATGGTCGGCGCCGGGATCATGAGCGCCACCCTTGCCACCCTGCTGGGCGAGCTCCAGCCGGGGATGAGCTTCCGGGTGTACGAGCGCCTGGAGGACGTGGCCCTGGAGAGCAGCAAGGCGGCGAACAACGCCGGCACCGGCCACGCCGCCAACTGTGAACTGAACTACACGCCCGAGAAGCCGGACGGCTCGGTGGACATCGCCAAGGCCCTGGCCATCAATGCCGCCTTCGAGACCTCCCTCCAGTTCTGGTCCTACCTGGTGGAGAAGGGCGCGCTCACCAGGCCCCTGGGCTTCCTCAACCCGGTGCCGCACCAGAGCCTGGTCTGGGGCGACGCCAACACCCGGTTCCTGCGCGCGCGCCACTCCCAGCTCAGCGCCCACCCGATGTTCCAGGACATGCAGTTCACCGAGGACCCGGCCCGGCTCGCCGACTGGATGCCCCTGACCATGCAGGGCCGGGAACTGGACACCCCCCTGGCGGCGACCCACGTGCCGCGCGGGACGGACGTGGACTTCGGCCGCCTCACCCGGATGCTGTTCGCGGGCCTGGCCGGCGGCGGCGGCTTCAGCCTCAAGCTGCGCCACGAGGTGCACGGCCTGGAGCGGCTGCCGGACCGCACCTGGCGGGTCCGCAGCCAGGACCTCGCCTCCGGCGAGAGCCACGAGGTGCGCGCCCGGTTCGTCTTCCTGGGCGCCGGCGGCGCGGCCCTGACCCTGCTGCGCAAGTCCGGCATCACCGAAGGCAAGGGCTACGGCGGGTTCCCGGTCAGCGGCCAGTGGCTGATGTGCACCAACCCCGAGGTCATCCGCCAGCACCACTCCAAGGTCTACGGCAAGCCCTCCCTGGGCGCGCCGCCCATGTCCGTGCCGCACCTGGACACCCGGGTCATCGACGGCCAGCAGGCCCTCCTGTTCGGGCCGTTCGCCGGGTTCTCCACCAAGTACCTCAAGACCGGCTCCTACCTGGACATGATCCGGGCCATCGGCCCCGGCAACATCTGGCCCATGCTGGCCGCCGGCTGGCACAACCTGGACCTGACCCGCTACCTCATCGGCCAGGTGCTGCAGTCCCCCGAGGACCGCCTGGCCGAACTGCGCAAGTTCGTGCCCACGGCGCGGCTGGAGGACTGGACCCTGGAGACCGCCGGCCAGCGGGTGCAGATCATCAAGGGCGACCCCAAGCTGGGCGGCAAGCTGGAGTTCGGCACCGAGGTGGTGGCCGCCGCGGACGGAACGCTGGCGGCGCTGCTGGGGGCCTCGCCCGGCGCCTCCACCGCCGCCACCACCATGATCTACCTCATCCTGCGCTGCTTCTCCGAGCGGGCCCAGACCGGGCCCTGGCAGGACCGGCTGCGCCAGATGGTGCCGTCCTTCGGCCACGACCTCAGCAAGGAGTTCGACCTGCTGAAGACCGTGCGGGACCGGAATGATGCGGTGTTGGGACTGGCCTAGCCTCGAGCGATGCCTATTCTTTACTAGGCTAGGCCAGAATCCATCCACCATCCGACCCGGAGCAGGCCCGCCATGTCCAGCGGAGAAAGGCCATCGCCCCGCCCCCCCGCCTTCGAGGAACTGAACTTCGGGCTGCGGGTGGGCGGACTGCGCATCCAGGCGAAATCCATCCTGCCCCCCGGCACGGACCTCACCGGGCCCGGGCCGACCCTGGTGTTCCTGCACGAAGGGCTTGGCAGCATCACCCAGTGGCGGCAGTTCCCGCTGGCCCTGGCCCAGGCCACGGGGTTGCCGGCCCTGGTCTACGACCGCCGCGGCCACGGCCAATCGCAGGCCCGGGCCAGGACGATGGACGCCTACTACCTCGAAACGGAGGCGTTCGAGCAGCTGCCTGAGGTGCTGGCCGCCTGCGCCATCGAGGCCCCGATCCTGGTGGGGCACGGCGACGGCGCCACCATCGCCCTGCTGTACGCCGCCAGGTTTCCCGAAGCGCCCCTCGGGGTCCTTTCGGAAGCGGCCCATCCCTTCATCGAAGCCCGTTGCATCCAAGGCATCTGGCGCACGCTGCACGCCTTCGAGACCACCACCCTGCGCGACCGGCTGCGCAGCCACCACGGCGCCCGGGTCGACGCCCTGTTCCGCGGCTGGAGCGAGGTCTGGCTGTCGCCCGGGTTCCGCGACTGGACCATGGTGCCCCTGCTGCCCGCCATCACCTGCCCGGTCCTGGCCATCCAGGGCGAGGACGACGAGTACGGCACCCCCGACCAGATCAGGGCCATCCTCCAGGGGGTCTCCGGCCCGGCCGAAGGCCTGCTCCTGCCCGGCTGCAGCCATGTCCCCCATATCCAGGCGCGGGAAGCGGTCCTGGCCCGCATGGCACGGTTCATCGCGCCCATCGCCGCGCCTTTCAGGAATCACTCGGTCTGCCGTCCCAGATCTTAATTTCCCCAGCGAATGCATCCATTAAGGTGGAGAATGGGCAAGCCTCTTTCTCATCCTCCTGGAGCCTTCATGGGTGACACGCCCCTCCAACCAGTCAGGATCGTCACCGCCGCCGCGCTGTTCGACGGCCATGACGCCGCCATCAACATGGTCCGGCGCCTCCTGGTGGCCCACGGCGCCCAGGTCATCCACCTGGGCCATGACCGGAGCGTGGCCGAGGTCGCCAAGGCGGCGGTGGAGGAGGATGCCGACGCGGTGTGCATCTCCTCCTACCAGGGCGGGCACATGGAGTTCTTCGGCTTCCTGGCCGCGCAGCTGCGGGCGGCGGGCGCGGAGCGGATCAAGGTGTTCGGCGGCGGCGGCGGGGTGATCCTGCCGGAGGAGGTGGCCCGGCTGGAGGCCTCGGGCGTCGAGAAGATCTACACCCCGGCGGACGGTATGCGCCTGGGGGTGGAGGGAATGATCCGGGACCTGCTGGACCGGGTGCCCCGGCGCCCGGCCCCCCGCGCCGGCGTCCCCGCCTGGGACGACCGCCTGGGCCTTTCCCGCGCGCTCAGCGCCGCTCTGGCAGGCCAGGAGCAGCCCGGACCGGACCGGCCGGTGCCGGTGGTGGGCATCACCGGCACCGGCGGCGCCGGCAAGAGTTCCCTCTGCGACGAGCTGGTCCGGCGCCTGCTGCTGGACTTCCCGGACCTGCGGCTGGCGGTGCTGGCCATCGATCCCACCCGCAAGCGCTCGGGCGGCGCCCTGCTGGGCGACCGCCTGCGCTTCAACACGGGCGGCGATCCCCGGGTGTTCTTCCGCAGCCTGGCCGCCGAAAGCGGTCCGGCCACCGTGGCCGCCGTGCTGCGCGCAACCCGTCTGCTCAAGCGGGTCTGCGGCCTGGTGCTGGTGGAGACCAGCGGCATCGGCCAGGGCGACACCGACATTACCGAGATGGCCGACCTCCCGGTCTACGTCATGACCAGCGAGTACGGCGCCGCCACCCAGCTGGAGAAGATCAACATGCTGGACTTCGCCCGCATGGTGGTGATCAACAAGTTCGAGGACAAGCGCGCCGAGGACGCGCTCACGGCGGTGCGCCGCCAGGTCCGGCGCAACCGCGGCATCGCCCCGGCGGTGCCGGACACCAGCCTGCCGGTCTACGGCACCGCCGCCGCCCACTTCAACGACCCGGGGGTCGACCGGTTCTACCTGGACCTGCTGGAGGCCCTGCGCGCCCATGGACCGGGGTCCTGGCTGTCCGCCCTGCCCGACCCCGGCCCGGCGGCCTTCTCCTGCGAGCGCGCCGCGCCCATCATCCCGTTCGAGCGGGCCCGCTACCTCCAGGAGATCGTCCAGGCCGTGCGCGGCTACAAGCAGCGGACCGCGCTGCTGGCGGCCCAGGCCGACCGGCTCCAGGCGCTGGAGGCGGCCGGTCTGGAACTCGGCGCGGGCCCGGCGGCGGAAGCCCTGCGGGACCGGGCAGCCCAGGCCCGGGAAGAGCTCGGCGTTGACGGCGCCGGCCTGCTGGCGCAATGGGCCGAGCTGAGCCGGGCCTACGCCGGCGAGACCTTCAGCTACCGGGTCAGGGGCCTGGAGATGACCCAGCCCCTGGCCAGCGAGAGCCTTTCCGGCACCAGCATCCGCAAGGTGGAGCTGCCGGCCACCGACCGCTGGGGCGAGATCATCCGCTACCTGCGCCAGGAGAACGTGCCGGGCCAGTTCCCCTACACCGCCGGCGCCTGGCCCTTCCGGCGGGAGGACGAGGACCCCAAGCGCCAGTTCGCCGGCGAGGGCGGACCGGCCCAGACCAACCGGCGCTTCCATTTCCTGTGCCAGGGCGAGGCTTCCAAGCGCCTGTCCACGGCCTTCGACTCGGTCACCCTCTACGGCCAGGACCCCGACGAGCGCCCGGACATTTACGGCAAGATCGGCGAAAGCGGGGTCAGCGTCGCCACCCTGGACGACATGAAGCAGCTGTACGCCGGGTTCGACCTCTGCGCCCCGGGCACCTCGGTATCCATGACCATCAACGGCCCGGCCCCGGTGCTCCTGGCCATGTTCTTCGAGACCGCGGTGGACCAGCAGCTGGAGCGCCGCCGGAACGAGACCGGGCAGGACCTCACGGCCGCGCAGGCCGCGGCGGTCCGGGCCGAGACCCTGCGCAACCTGAGGGGCACGGTCCAGGCCGATATCCTCAAGGAGGACCAGGCCCAGAACACCTGCATCTTCTCCATCGAGTTCGGCCTGCGCATGATGGGCGACGTGCAGGCCTTCCTGATCGCCAACGGGATGCGCAACTACTATTCCGTCAGCGTTTCTGGCTACCACATCGCCGAGGCGGGGGCCAATCCGGTCACCCAGCTGGCGTTCACCCTGGCCAACGGCTTCACCCTGCTGGAGTACTACCTGAGCCGCGGCATGGCGATCGACGCCATCGCCCCCAACCTGTCGTTCGTCTTCAGTTCCGGCCTGGACCCGGAGTATGCCGTGCTGGGCCGGGTGGCCCGGCGCATCTGGGCGATCGCCCTGCGCGAGGTCTACGGCGCCGCCGAGGCCGGGCGCAAGCTCAAGTACCACGTGCAGACCTCGGGCCGCTCCCTGCACCTGAAGGAGATGAAGTTCAACGACATCCGCACCACCCTGCAGGCCTTCACCGCCCTCATGGACAACTGCAATTCCCTGCACACCAACGCCTACGACGAAGCCCTGACCACCCCCACCGAGGAATCGGTGCGCCTGGCCATGGCCATCCAGCTCATCACCACCCGGGAGTTCGGCCTGTACCGCAACGAGAACCTGTTCCAGGGCTCGCACTTCATCCAGAAGCTCACCGAAGACGTGGAGGAGGCGGTGCTGGAGGAGTTCACCCGCATCAACGCCCGGGGCGGGGTGCTCCGGGCCATGGAGACCCAGTACCAGCGGACCAGGATCCAGGAGCAGTCGCTGCTCTACGAAACCCGCAAGCATTCCGGCGAGCTCCCGGTGGTGGGGGTCAACACCTTCGTCCAGGAGCACGGGGAGGCTTCGGCCAACCCGGTGGTCCGGGCCGGGGCCGAAGACAAGGATCAGCGCCTGCGCGAGCTGCGGGCGTTCCACCAGCGCCACCGGGAGCAGGCCGAGCCGGCCCTGGAGCGCCTGCGGGAGACCGTGCGCCGGGGCGGCAACCTGTTCGAGACGCTGCTGGAGGTGGTGCGGGTCGCCAGCCTGGGCCAGATCACCGCCACCCTCTACGAATTGGGCGGAAAATACCGACGTTCCATGTAAACTGCCGTCAAAGCCAACATCGGAGGATCCATGACGACACCTCTCACTGTACTCAGCGAAGAAGAGGAAGCCTTCCGGGACCTGGTGGCCGATTTCGCGGCCCGGGAAGTGGAGCCGCTCCGGGCGGCCATGGACGAGGCCCAGGAGATGCGCCCCGACCTGGTGCGCAAGCTGTTCGGCCTGGACATCATGGGCATCGAAGTGCCGGAAGCCTACGGCGGCGCCGGATCGACCTTCTTCAACGCCATCCTGGTGATCGAGGAGCTGTCCAAGGTGGACCCCTCCGTGGCGGTGCTGGTGGACGTGCAGAACACCCTGGTCAACAACTGCCTGATCAACTGGGGCAGCGAGGCCCTGAAACGGCGCTACCTGCCCCGGCTGTGCAAGGACCAGGTGGGCGCCTACGCCCTCTCCGAGGCGGGCTCCGGCTCCGACGCCTTCGCCCTGGCGACCCGGGCGCTGCCCAAGGACGGCGGCTACCTGCTGAACGGCAGCAAGCTGTTCATCACCAACGCCCAGGAGGCGGACATCTTCGTGGTGTTCGCCAGCGTGGACCAGGCGGCTGGCTACAAGGGGATCACCGCCTTCGTGGTGGAGCGGGGCATGCCCGGCTTCACGGTGTCGAAGAAGGAGAACAAGCTGGGGATCCGGGCCAGTTCCACCTGCGAACTGTCCCTGGCCGACGTGGCGGTGGGCCGCGAACAGGTGCTGGGCGAGGTGGGCAGGGGCTACAAGGTGGCCATCGAGACGCTCAACGAAGGGCGGATCGGCATCGCCGCGCAGATGGCCGGGTTGGCGGCGGGGGCCATGCAGCACGCCCTGGCCTACACCCGGGAGCGCAAGCAGTTCGGCCAGCCGATCTTCACCTTCCAGGCGGTGCAGATGCGGTTGGCGGAGATGGCGGGGCGGGTGGAGGCGGCCCGGCTGATGACCTACAACGCGGCCCGGCTGAAGGACGCCGGCCTGCCGTTCGTCAAGGAGGCCGCCATGGCCAAGTTCTTCGCCAGCCAGGTGGCGGAGTGGGTGGCCAGCGAGGCGCTGGAGCTGTTCGGCGGCTACGGGTTCACCAAGGACTACCCGGCGGAGAAATACTTCCGGGATTCCAAGATCGGCAAGATCTACGAAGGTACGTCCTTCATGCAGTTGCAAACCATCGCCAAGCTGCTTTGATGGGTGCAAGGCGGTGAGGCGTCGGATGACCCAGCCAAAAAAATGCAAGCGCAGAGGAAGCAGAGAGGCGCAGAGGACGCAGAGAAAAACCGGCACACCTGAAGCCGGCCCCGCTCCCGCCTGGATCCCCAGGCCCCGCCGAAGGCGGGGTGATGGCCTGCGGCCATCAGATTTTTGCGGCCCCACCGGCCCTGAGCGCAGGGCTGGCAGGGCGCCGAACCACTCCGAGGCGTCGATAGCCCTGTGCTCAGGGCCGGTGGGACCGCAAAAATCCCCGGGGGATCCCGGCTTGCCGTCCGATGGTCCTGCGCTCAGCGTCCTCGGCGCACTCAGCTTCCTCTGCGCTTCTTTTTTTTTCCAGACAACCTGACGCACATTCAATTGGGCCCTTCCCTCCACCAGGAGTCCCCGTGAACCAGAGGCAGGAAGACCAGCTAGCCAAGCTCAAATCCCGCAACGAGAAAGCCGAACTGGGCGGCGGCCTGGACAAGATCGAAAAGCACCACCAATCCGGCCGGCTGACCGCAAGGGAGCGCATCCAGATCCTCCTGGACGACGACTCCTTCACCGAGATCGACAAGTTCGTCCTGCACCGCTGCGAGAACTTCGGCATGGAGAAGCTGAAGATCCCCGGCGACGGCGTGGTCACCGGCTACGGCTCCATCGACGGCCGCCTCGTCTACGTGTTCGCCCAGGACTTCACCGTCTTCGGCGGCTCGCTCTCCAAGGCCTACGCCGAGAAGATCGTCAAGATCATGGACATGGCCGCCCGCAACGGCGCGCCCATCATCGGCCTGAACGACTCCGGCGGCGCCCGCATCCAGGAGGGCGTCCAGTCCCTGGCCGGCTACACCGACATCTTCCTGCGCAACATGCTCTGCAGCGGCGTCGTGCCGCAGATCTCGGCCATCATGGGCCCCTGCGCCGGCGGCGCGGTCTACTCCCCGGCCATCACCGACTTCGTGTTCATGGTCAAGGACACCTCGTACATGTTCATCACCGGCCCCGAGGTGATCAAGACCGTCAGCCACGAGGACGTCACCAAGGAGGAACTGGGCGGCGCCATGACCCACAACACCCGGTCCGGCTGCGCCCACTTCGCCTGCGGTGACGACGAGGAATGCCTGCTGCTGATCCGCGAGCTGCTGTCGTTCATGCCGCTGAACAACCAGGACGACCCGCCGCGCAAGCCCGCCACCGACGACCCCAACCGCGGCGAGATCAGCCTGCGCACCATGGTGCCGGACAACCCGAACCAGCCCTACGACATGAAGGACCTCATCCGCGTGGTGGTGGACGACGGCCGGCTGTTCGAAGTGCAGGAGCACTTCGCCAGGAACCTGGTAATCGGCTTCGCCCGGCTCAACGGCCGGTCGGTCGGCATCGTCGCCAACCAGCCCAACCATCTGGCCGGCGCCCTGGACGTGGATTCCTCCCTGAAGGGGGCGCGCTTCGTGCGCTTCTGCGACTGTTTCAACATCCCCCTGATCTTTTTCGAGGACGTGCCGGGCTTCCTGCCCGGGGTGGACCAGGAGCTGGGCGGGATCATCAAGCACGGCGCCAAGCTGCTCTACGCCATCGCCGAAGCCACCGTGCCCAAGCTCACGGTGATCACCCGCAAGGCGTACGGCGGCGCCTACTGCGTGATGAACGCCAAGAATCTCCGCTGCGACTACGCCATCGCCTACCCCTCCGCCGAGATCGCGGTCATGGGCCCCGAAGGGGCGGTGAACATCATCCACCGCAGCGAGCTGGCCCGGTCGGCGGATCCGGACAAGGCCCGCAAGGCGCTCCTGGACAGCTACCGGGAGCAGTTCGCCAACCCCTACAACGCCGCGGAACTGGGCTACGTGGACGAGATCATCGACCCGGCCCAGACCCGGCCGACCCTGATCCGCGCCCTGGAAATGTGCAAGAACAAGCGGGCCTCCAACCTGCCGCGCAAGCACGGCAACCTGCCGCTTTAGGAGAGTGTCATGTTCTCCAAGATCCTCATCGCCAACCGGGGCGAGATCGCCATCCGGCTGATCCGCGCCTGCAAGGAACTGGGCGTGGCCACCGTGGCCGTCTACTCCGAGGCCGACCGGGCCGCCCTGCACGTGCGGGCGGCGGACCAGGCCTTCTGCGTCGGCCCCCCGCCCAGCCAGGAGTCCTACCTGAACGGGGCCCGGATCCTGGAGGTGGCGAAGCACTGCGGCGCCGATGCCATCCATCCCGGCTACGGCTTCCTGTCCGAGCGGGCCGCCTTCGCCGAGGACTGCGCCCGGGCCGGCGTGGTCTTCATCGGCCCGAACCCCCGGGCCATCCAGGTCATGGGCAACAAGACCACCTCCCGGGTGGCGGTGCACGCCATGGGCGTGCCTCTGGTGCCGGGCATGCGCGAGAACCTCGCCTCCGAGGCGCAGGCCGTCACCTGGGCCAAGGAGCTGGGCTTTCCCCTCATGATGAAGGCGGCTGCCGGCGGCGGCGGCAAGGGCCTGCGCATGATCTCCCGGATGGAGGACCTGCCCGGGGCGTACCGGGCCGCCAAGTCCGAAAGCCTGCATGCCTTCGGCGACGACGCCGTCTACCTGGAACGCTACATCGAACACCCGCGCCACATCGAGATCCAGCTGCTGGGCGACAAGCACGGCAACATCATCTATTTCCCGGAACGGGAATGCTCCATCCAGCGGCGCCACCAGAAGGTGATCGAAGAGGCGCCCTCCACCCTGCTGGACCCGGACATGCGCCGGCGCATGGGCGAGGCGGCGGTCCAGGCCGCGCGGGCCGTCGATTACGATTCCGCCGGCACGGTGGAGTTCATCGTTTCCGGCACGACCCGGGAATTCTTCTTCCTGGAGATGAACACCCGGCTCCAGGTGGAGCACCCGATCACCGAGATGATCACCGGCATCGATCTCTGCAAGGAGATGATCCGCAGCGCCGCCGGCCACCCCCTGGCCTTCCGCCAGGAGGACGTGCCTCTGCACGGCCACGCCATGGAGTGCCGGATCTACGCCGAGGACCCGGACAACAAGTTCCTGCCCACCCCCGGCAAGATCCTGGGCCTGCGGGTGCCGGGCGGCCCCTGGGTGCGCGACGAGTCGGGCATGTACGAAGGCATGGACGTGCCCATCCACTACGACCCCATGCTCTCCAAGCTGGTGGTCTGGGGCAGCACCCGCGAGCGCTGCATCACCCGCATGACCCGGGCGCTGTCCGAATATTCGGTGAAGGGCATCAAGACCACCATCCCGTTCCACGCCCGGGTCATGAAGAACGAGAAATTCATCAAAGGCGAGATCGACACCAACTTCATCGACACCCAGTTCCAGCCCCAGGACGCCGCCCGGATCAAGCCCAATGAGGACATCGCCCTGGTGGCCGCCGCCATCAAGGCCTTCCTGCGCGACAAGGACAAGACCCAGCGTTCGCTCGGAGGCGAGTGCGAGTGCGCGGAGAGCTCCCAGTGGAAGTCCAGCGGCAGGGTGCAGCGGCAGTCAGGATTCTGAGGCGACCGACATGGCCTACATTGCGTCCCACCAAGGCAAGACCGTCCGGATCAAGATCCGGCAGACCGCCCCCAGCCTTTTCCAGGTGACCCTGGGCGACCGGGACTACCAGGTGGACTACCTGGAACCCCAGCCCAACCTGCTCTCCCTGATCATCGATGACCGCTCGTTCGAGGTGGACGTGGACGCGCCGGACACCTCCGACCTGTTCGAGGTGGTGATCAAGGGCGACCATTTCGAGGTGGAGATGGTCGAAGAGAAGAAGAAGAAACTGGCCATGAAGCTGGCCCGGGGCGCCAGCGGGCGGCAGGACCTGCGTTCACCCATGGCCGGCAACGTGCGCCAAGTGCTGGCCCAGCCCGGGGACCGGGTCGCGGCCGGGCAGGTCCTGCTCATTCTGGAAGCCATGAAGATGGAAAACGAGATAAAGTCGCCCATTGAAGGGATCGTAAGTTCCGTGACCGCCCGGACCGGAAACGCGGTCGCCAGCGGCGACCCCCTGTGCGTGGTGGAACCCTGGGAACCGCAATTCAATGAAGGCTGAACGCCTTCCTTTGGGAGCAAGGTCATGACCGATATCGTGAAAGTGGACGTGGAAGCCGGGATCGCCGTGGTCACCATCAACCGCCCGGAAGCCCTGAACGCAATCAACGACGAGACGCTGGCGGACCTGGAAGGCGCCTTCAACGCCCTGGGCATCGACCGCTCG
>Ga0316231_1002184_pt1 | contig 19231 bp, 13 predicted proteins | sample TBH18027metaG_FD_206002 | JGI IMG/M metagenome (GOLD analysis project Ga0316231, IMG submission 206002) | Freshwater microbial communities from Trout Bog Lake, Wisconsin, USA - TBH18027 | ecosystem: Environmental > Aquatic > Freshwater > Lake > Hypolimnion/Profundal zone | place: USA: Wisconsin...
ATTTGAACGAGATTCCCGGCCTGGAAAATCCCACGAGCGAAAATGTCGCGGTTTGGATTTGGAAAAGATTGCAGCCCCGGCTGCCGCTGCTCACGGAAATTGTTGTGGCAGAGACTTGCACGGCGAGGGCGGTTTATCGGGGGGGATGACTTACCCTTTATGTTGCATCTCCGCGTGGACCTTTACGATGGCCTTGAGCAGCGCGTCCCATTCCGGTTCGCTCGTTTCCCAGCCGGCGCTGAAACGCACCGCGCGCAGGGCGTGCGCGGATTTGAAGCCCATCGCCGAAAGCACGTGCGACGGCTCTTCCTTGCCGGTGGTGCAGGCCGAACCGGTGGAGACGGCAAAGCCCGCCTTGTCCAGGCGGATAACCCATTGGGACTTGCGGTCGCCTTCGGGCATGAGCGCGGAAACCGTGTTCCACAAGCGCGGCTGGTTGTGGCCCAGGATCGTGGCCCCGGGTAGGGCGCGCAGAAGCTGCGCCTCAAAGTTGTCCCGCCAGACCTTGCGCAGCAGGTGTTCGCTCCGGGAAATCTGTTTCTCGCGCACGGCGAGCGCGGCCATCATCGCGGCGATGATCGCCACGTTTTCCGTGCCCGCGCGGCGGCCGCCTTCCTGTTTGCCGCCCAGCAGCAGCGGCGTGAGCTGGCTGCGATGCGGAATTTTCAAAAAGCCCACGCCGCGCGGCCCGCCGAATTTATGCGCGGCGCCGCTCACGTAATCGCAGTCGCCCAGCCCCTGGCACGGCAGCTTGCCGATGAACTGGACGGCGTCGGTGAAAAACGGCACTTCGTACGCCTGGCACATCGCATGGATTTCCTGCCACGGCTGAACGACGCCGGTCTCGTTGTTGGCGGCCATCACGGCGACCAGGCCGGGACGCGCATCGGCCAGTTCCAGCGTGAGCCAGTCCAGGTCCACCACCCCGTCGCGCGTGACGGGAATGGTCTTCACGCGTTTGCCAAAATAATGCTTCGAGGAATCATCCACGCACGGGTGCTCGATGGCGGAAACAAAAATATGCGCGCCGGCCGGGAGTTTTTTGGCGAAATGATGCAGCACCGTGTTGTTGGCCTCGGTGGCGCCGCTGGTCCAGATCAGGTCGAGCGGATGGCAGCCGAGGATGGCCGCGAGCTGTTCGCGGGCCTCGGCGAGCGCGATGGCGGCCCGGGTCCCAAGCTGGTGCATGGAGGACGGATTGCCGCCGAGCTTCTCGGTGACCTGCAACCACGCTTCGCGCGCTTCGCGCATGACCGGCGCGGTGGCGTTGTAATCGAAATAAATCATTATCAATATGATAAGGAAAGACGGCGAGAATGACAAATGACGAATGTCATTCGTTATGCCTCGTTCGTTTTCCGTCATTTTGTGCCGCCGCTCACGCTCACCTCCTCAAACAACGTGGAGTTGAGCAGGCTGTTGTTGTGCGCCGTGAGTGCCAGACCGGCGGAAAGCTTTGCGTTCAAGGTATTAGTCGCGCTGCCGGCCTCGGCCCAGTCTTTCCCATCTTTGGAAACATAACCGCGGAAGACATTCCCCCGGCGCTCCAGTTTGAGCCAGTGCGGCGGCTTGGCTGGGGGACCATCCCGGCTGGCGGTCGGGGCGCTTGGCTGCGACCGCCATTGTAGCACCGAACCGCCCTGGCCGGTGAGGGCCACGAACACATATTTCGCGCCCGGCGAATCGTTCTCGCGCAGCATCACGCCGGCCTTGGCCCAGGGATCGGTGTATTGCATGGCCGCGATTCGCGCGACCATCGTGCCGTCGCCAACTAGCGGGCGGCTGGCGAAGTGGAAGGCGTCGGCGCTTTCCCAAATATCACTGCCGGAAGCCAGCAGTTGGAAGCGTCCGTTCAGGAAACTCGCCGCACCGCCCACGCCCACGTCGCCAATATCGGCGGCAGCCCAACCGCGCGGCAAAATCGCCGCGGTGATGGGCAACTGGGAAATCCATCTACCGATGACGGTGACCGCGCTGGTATCCACCAGATTCCGCGCCAGCGGCGGCATCTGGTTTTCCCCGACGATGCTGACGCGCCGGAAGAGCATGGACTTGTTGGTATCGCCGGGGGCGATGACTTTTGCGTCCGGGTTGGCGCCCAGAATGCCCAATTGGTTGGCCACCGGCCCATTGATAAGGTTCTGTTTTTTCAGCGGCGTGTCGAAGCGCGCATCGAAGAATGCGCCCGCCGCGCCGGGGCGATGGCACATCGAACAATTCGCGTCCAGATAGGAGCGAACGCGCAACTCGAGTGGTTTGGCGGCATTTGTGAGATTCACAAGCCGTGGGTAATGGGAAATCTTTCGTTCTTCGAACGCGGCGTCAAGAAGCCCCAGGTGTCCCAGCGTGCGAAGCTGGTTGGCCGTGGCGCCATGGGGATACTCAAAATCGCTGTTGAGTTGGCGCGTCTTCAGGCCGAGTACGCCGCCGGAGGCGGGTGTGTGGCAGTTTAGACAATCTTGGCGGCCCGGATAAGACCAAGTTTGCGTGCGGGTGCCATCGCCGGTGTGGATGACCACGTCTTCGGTGAATCCGTTGGTGACGAGGTCGGCGTCGGCATTGTCTGCGCGCCATTTGTAAGTGGCGCCATAGACGTAGCCGTTGGTGTCGCGGACGAGGAGCCGGGTTTCGAGCCGGCGCAGGATTTTGGGATTCGTGTCGTCCACCGGCAGGGCGAAATGTTTTACGAACACGCTGCCGGCGGGAAATGTCCATTCGCCGTTTGCAGCAAACCCAATGACCGAGTTGGCAGGCACCGCAAACCAGCGGGTTTTGGCCGCGCCATCTGACCACAGCGGTGAATTGACGGTGTAGGGAATCAGAAAATTCGCCGGCTGCAAATCGGCGAGGCTGGTGAAGAGCCCGGTTTGCGAAAGTAGCTTGGGTAGGGTCCGGGCCGGCGGCGGCGGACCGCCGCGCTGGAGCTTGAAGATGCTGCCGCCAATGCTGCTCATCTGGCAGAAATAAATTTCGCCCGCCGCATCCGTGCCGAAGGACGAAAGGCCCGTGTAATCAGTTCCAGCATTTGGCCCCAGCCCCTTGGGCATGACGCAGAGCAGCATTTTCTTCATGGGCGTCGCCGATTCGTCCAGCGCCCAGACGGTGCGGAACACGTTGTCGCCAAAAATGTATTTGCCGCCCAGATCGCGCGCAAAGTCCCGGCCGCGGTACACGTAGCCGCCAATGACGGCGCGGCCGTCGGTGTGCGGATAATCCAATACCGGTCCGCGGCTGATGCCGAGATAAGGCGGTTCCATTTTGCCCAGTCTGCCCTCGCAGCGGTTCCATTGGAAATTCAGGCCGGATTCGCCGGGTTCAATGACGTCAATCTCCTCGCGCGAACTTTCGCCAACATCGCCGATATAAATCCTGCCGCTGGGCGGATCATAGGTCATGCGATGCGGACTGCGCAGGCCCAGGCAGAAAAATTCCTCCAGCACATTCGACTGGCCCACGAACGGATTGTCGTTCGGGATAAAATAATTCGCCGTGACCCCGCCGGTAGGCTGGCGCGGCGGCTCGTGGCTCACGTCGCCGCCGCGGCAATCCACGTCAATTCTGAAAACGCCGGAGTAGAGGCTATGGTTGATGATCTGGTCGTTGTCGCCCACGGAATTGTCGCCGTCCGTCCAGTATAGGAAGCCGTTCCGGGGATGGAAGAACATGCCGCCGCCGTGGTGCCAGACTGTCTGGTCGGCGAGGTCCACGAAAACCTTCACCGAGCCAGGCAGCGCCACGCCGTTGGCGTCGAGCGTATAGCGTTCGAGCCGGTCGTGATAGGTGTTCGCCAGGTTGGGCACCGGGCGCGTGGTGGGGGACCCGGCGACGGTGCCCGGCTTGACCCAGGTGTAATAGACGAACACGAAATGGTTCGTGGCAAAGCCCGGAGGAAACGCGACGCCCAGCAGGCCGGAATCATCCCAGCCCTGGCACTGGTTGCTGAGGTCGAGCACGAGCTTTTTTGCTGCCGTGCCGGGGGAATTCTGGAATGTCCACACCCGGCCTTCGCGTTCCCACACGCACAATTGATCCGTGCCCGGGATCGGCGCCAGGCCCACGGAATTGGTGAAGAGCAATCTGGGGAATGCCACCACCGCGGACCAGTTCCCGGAAATCGTCGGCGCAGTCTCGGGCAGCGTGCCATTGAGAAACGCGCCGATGGTGGGACGGTTCGTGATGCTGTAGGGCCGGGCGTCCGCGGCGAAGATAAAGCCGCCGGACAATGCGAGAGCGATCAACGTCTGGCACTGGGCGCGAAATCGAAAAGACAGCTTGCTCACGGCCAAAGCAGACATAAGGTTCTCCGTTCCGCGCGGACAGTCAAACTTTTATCCAGGATCGTGATTAGGCCCCGCCCGCTGGCAGAATCGCCGGATTGACAAGCTGCCCTCGCACGCTATGATTTCTCTCATTGCGGGCGGCAAGGCCCGCGGCACCTGGTGCGGGTGTAGTTCAATGGTAGAACGGCAGCCTTCCAAGCTGCATACGTGAGTTCGATTCTCATCACCCGCTCCAATCGTTTATAATCAACGACTTATAACGATTTCTAGGCTGCAAAAAAGCAAATCGCACACAAAATCACACACTATTCCACCCAATTTCAGAGATGTTTTAAGACGTCCGGGGGTGGATTTTGACGCCAAGCGTTCACCAGTCCGCCGCATCCATAGTGGGCGGAGAATCGTTTCCTTGGGGGCTGGGTTGGCGTGGCCGGATTCGTTCCCGAAGGCGTGCCCGTGGGTGGGCTGGTCCTTCAGTTGGCTGGCAAGCAGGTAGCTTTGCAGTCAATTGGACTCCAAGGCAAAACATTCAGCTTTTGCGTCGGTGCGGAAGTTGCTGAACGCAAGAAGCTTGCCCTTGCGCCGCGTTGCGGTAAAAATTTTGAAAATCTGCCACATGAAACGCATTTTGTTCGTTGAAGACAATGAACTGCTGCTTGAGCTTTACGGCCTCCTGCTGGCCGACTGTCGTGATGAGTGGGAAACCACCCTGGCGCCGGAAGGTCAGACCGCGTTAAAGTTGTTGCAGCAGTCCCCCTTCGATGTCGTCGTTTCCGATATGCAGATGCCGGGCATGGATGGCATCCAATTGCTGACGGAAGTTGCCGAGCTTTATCCGCAGAGTTCACGGATCATCGTTTCCGGCATCAGTGATCAGGCGATCGCCGTTGATTCGTTGAACTGCACCCATTTATTCATCCCCAAACCGTTTGACGTGAAGATCCTGAAATCCACGCTGGCCCGGATCGGCAGCTTGGATGCCTATTTAAAGGACGACAAACTTCGCGGACTTGCCGGTAAAATGCGGACCTTGCCGAGCTTCCCGACCCTTTACCTTGAAATCACCAAAGAAATCGAATCGCAACACTCCTCCATTCAAGGCATAGCCAAGATTGTGGCCAAAGATCCCGGCATCACGGCAAAGCTATTGCAGGTGGCCAATTCCGCCGCGTTTGGCCTTGGCGAACAAGTCAACGATCCGGTGGAAGCTGTGCAACAACTGGGGATGACCACGGTGCGTTCGTTGGTGCTTTCCGCCCAGGTTTATTCCAACTTCGCGCCCAGCCGGCTGCAGTCCTTTTCCGCGGACGCGCTCTGGGTTCACTTGATGAAATGTGGCGACCTTGCCCGCACGATCATGCGCCGCGAACGAGCCGAATTTGCCGAAACCGAAGATGCATTCACCGCCGGCATGTTGCACGATATGGGCAAGTTGATGCTCGCCAACAGCCTGCCGGATAAATTTGCCGAGGCTTTGGCGCTCGCCAAGTCGAAGCGGATTCCGTTGACGCAAGCAGAAATGGAGGTTTTTGGCGCGACACATGCCGGGTTGGCCGCTTATTTGCTGGGACTTTGGGGATTGCCTGCCGCCATTGTTGAGGCGGTCGCTTTCCATCACTCCCCGGAACAGAGTGACTTGAAGAAATGCAGCGCGCTGACGGCCGTCCATGTCGCCAACGTGCTTTCCCAGGCAGAGGGAGCGGAAAAATTGAATTTGGATTACCTTGTGGAAATTGGCGTTGCCGACCGTTTGGAGGACTGGCGCGAGACGGCCGATGAATTGAATTTAGGCTAAAGTCTCGCCTTCCTTCCGCCGATAACCAACCGCAGTGTGGGGATGTTGAGCGCGCATGGAGGTCACGACCATCCATCCCGCACACCCACGCGTGGCCAAATGGCCTTTATGAAATCACCAGACCAGCACCTCGCGGAATCGGAAAATAATTTCCAACGCACGTCGCGGGCGCTGAAAACCATCAGCGCGTGCAATGGGGTGCTGGTGCGCGCCAACCGTGAATCCGTTCTGCTGGCGGAAATCTGTCGAGTGATCGTTGAAATCGGCGGCTACCGGCTGGCTTGGGTCGGCTTCGCCCAAAATGACGCGCAAGAATCCGTCGGCATCGCTGCCCGGGCGGGCCATGACGACGGTTATTTGGAGCAGGCAAAGATCAGTTGGTCGGAGGATAACGAACGGGGCCGTGGACCCGTCGGCATCGCCATCCGCACCGGCGAGATCTTTGTCTGCAACGATTTTCAAACCGATCCGTACGTCGTCCCCTGGCGTGAGGCGGCGGCGCGGTACGGCTTCGCCTCCATCCTTGTGCTGCCGCTTCGCCATGCGGAAAAGAACTTCGGGGTGCTGAGTATTTACTCCGCCGAGGCCGATGCTTTCAGTTTGACCGAAGTCGAATTGTTGCACCAACTGGCGGACGACATGGGCTACGGCATTCAGGCGTTGCGCACCCGGGTGGAACACCAGCAGGTGGAAGAAGATCTGCGCGAAAGCGAAAAGAAATTCTCCGGCATTTTCCATTCCAGCCCCGTTCCCATCGCGCTTTCCACTGTCCAAGACGGGCGCTATCTGGATGCGAACTCGGAATTTTTGGAGCTACTGGAACGAACCCGCGAGGAGGTCGTTGGCCATACGTCGTTTGAATTAAACCTCTGGGTTGATCCCGGGCAGCGGGCGGCGGTGGTCGCCCGGCTTGAAAAGCATGAACCGGTGCGCGATGTTGAATTGAATATCCGCACCAAGTCCGGCCAGCTCCGCCAGATATTGTGGTCGGCGGCGGAGATGATTATTGACGGCGAGCGCTGCTGGCTGGGTTCGTCCTTGGACATTACCGAGCGGAAGCGCGCGGACGCGCGGGCGCATCTGCATTTCAGCGCCCTGGCGGCGGCCGCCGATGGCATTGTCATCACTGACCGCGCGGGCAGAATTGAATGGGTCAACCCGTCGTTCACCCGGCTCAGCGGCTACAGCGCCGAGGAAGCCATTGGGCAAAACCCGCGGATTTTGAAATCTGGGGAGCATCCGCCGGCCTATTACGCCAACCTCTGGAGCACCATCGCTACCGGCAACGTCTGGCACGGGGAGATGATCAACAAGCGCAAGGACGGTCGGCACTATACCGAACACATGACCATCACGCCGGTGCGCGGCGCGGGCGGCAATATCACTCATTTCGTGGCCATCAAACAAGATGTCACTGAGCGTCAGGCGCTCGAAAGCCAGTTGCGGCAGTCGCAGAAGATGGAGGCCATCGGCCAGCTCGCCGGGGGCGTGGCGCACGATTTCAACAATATTCTGTGCGCGATGTCCATGCAGGCCGATCTGATCGAAAGGGTCGAATCGTTGCCCAAGGAGGTGAAGGAGGGCTTGAAGAACATCCAGGCTTTCACCCATCGTGCCGCCGAGCTCACCCGCCAATTGCTGCTCTTCGGTCGCCGCCAGGTGATGCAGCCGCGCCTCTTGAATCTGAACGAGGTTGTCACCAATTTGGTCAAGATGCTCCAGCGCATCATCGGCGAGGACGTGCGGTTGCAGTTGGATCTCCATGCCGTGCCGCTGATGCTCCACGCCGACGCGGGCATGGTGGAACAGGTGCTGCTGAACCTGGCCATCAATGGGCGGGACGCCATGCCCAAGGGCGGACGATTGCGCATCGAGACGGCGGAAGAAATCGTGACCGAGAGCAGCGCGGACCGGCATCTGGATGCGCTGCCGGGCAGGTATGTTTGCTTTGGTGTGAGCGACACCGGCACGGGCATTCCGCCGGAGATTTTGCCGAAAATCTTCGAGCCATTTTTCACCACCAAAGAGGCTGGCAAGGGCACGGGGCTGGGCTTGGCGACCGTCTTCGGCATTGTCAAACAACATCATGGCTGGATCAAGGTGGACAACCATCCCGGCCACGGCGTGACTTTCTGGATTTTCCTGCCCGCCAGCACCGCGACGGCGGTCGAAACCACCAATACCTTTGACAAGCCCAAGCCTCGCGGGGGCAACGAAACCATCCTGCTGGTCGAGGACGAAGCGGGGGTGCGCAAACTGATCCGCACGATGCTCCAACGGCAGGGATATCAGGTTCTGGAAGCGGCCAACGGCGTGGAAGCCCTCGAGGTGTGGCAGGCGCACCGTGAATCCGTGGCGCTGCTGGTGACCGATTTGGTCATGCCGGCGGGCATCAGCGGGCAGGATTTGGCCCGGCAGATGCAAGCCGCCCGGCCCAATTTGAAGGTTCTGTTTGTCAGTGGCTACAGCGCCGAGATCGCCGGGCGTGAGCTGCAGTTGCGCGCCGGAGAAAACTTTGTCCAAAAACCGTTTGCGGCGGATCATCTGCTGGAGACCGTCCGTCGAAGTTTGGATGGCTAGGCGGCGAAAATACGAAGGAATTTGCTTCAGTTTGTGGCGCGGCCGCCGATAAGAAGCGAATGACCGGTGAAACCAGCGGACACAGGATCAACTAATTGCTAAAACATCATGAAACTCGGAACCCGTATCATTTTGGTGGGCAGCGGCGCGGTCGTGTTGGCCTCGGTCTTGGGCATCGCTACGGTATATTTCGTCTCCAGCCGCAATCGCGTGACCGAACTGCATGGCAAGATGAGTTCCATCATCGAGCAGTCGGAGTTTGTTGCCCAGAACATGGATGACATGCACCACAGCCAGGTCTTCGACATGGCGGGGGTGCGGGCCGCGTCGCTCAAGCAGGCGGGAGGGCGGCCGCTGCGCGAAGTTTACGCCGAAACCGACCTCTACAAGACCGTGCCCATTGTGGCGGCGTGGAAATGTGTGTCCGGCGCCGCGCAAAAAAACGGGTATAAGTTCTTGATCCCGGCGCGCCCGGGCGTGCCGGCGCGCAATCCGAAAAACGACCTGGGCACCAACTTCGCTGCCGCGTTCCAAGCCTTCGATCAGGGCGCGCCGGAGTTTTTCTTCGAGGACCGCGTCCATGACCAACTGGTACTGGCGCGCCCCGTCCGGCTGCAGGCCAGTTGTCTGAGTTGTCACGGCGACCCGGCCACCAGCCCCACCGCCGATGGCAAAGATGTGCTCGGCTTCCCCATGGAAAACATGAAACAGGGTGATATCCGCGGCGCGTTCGTGCTCGAGGCCAACATCGGCCACGATCCCGTGGTGCTGGCCACCATGAAGTTCATGGCCATTGGCGCCGCCGCCGCGCTGCTGCTGGTGCTGACGGGATTCTATTTCTTCAACCAGCGGCTCATCGTCCGTCCGCTCACCCGCTCCATCCGGCATCTGCAGGAAGCCGGCGAACAGACCGTCCAAGCTTCCAACGAGATTACCGCCTCCAGCCAGACGCTCGCCGAAGGCGCCAGCGAGCAGGCGGCCTCGCTGGAGGAGACGAGTTCTTCGCTGGAAGAAATGGCCAGCATGACCAAGAACAATGCCGAGCATCTCCAGAAGGCCAACGAACTGGCCAAGCAGACCCGCAGCGCTGCGGACAAGGGCGCCGCTGACATGCAGGCCATGAACGCCGCGATGGCGGCCATCAAGGTCTCGTCCGACGACATCGCCAAAATCATCAAGACGATTGATGAAATCGCCTTTCAAACGAACATTCTTGCGCTCAATGCCGCGGTGGAAGCCGCGCGGGCAGGGGAGGCGGGCATGGGTTTCGCCGTGGTGGCTGATGAAGTGCGCAACCTGGCCCAGCGCAGCGCGCAGGCCGCCAAGGAGACCGCCGCCAAGATCGAAGGGGCCATTGCCAAGACCGCGCAGGGCGTGGACATCAGCCAGCAGGTTTCCGAGGCGCTGCAGGACATTGTCGTGAAAGCCCGGCAGGTGGAACAGCTCGCGACGGAAGTGGCGACCGCTTCGCAGGAGCAAACGCAGGGCATAGTGCAGATCAACGCCGCCGTGGGCCAGATGGATCAAGTCACGCAGTCTAATGCCGCCAGCGCCGAGGAAAGTGCCGCCGCCGCCGAGGAACTGAACGCGCAGGCGTATGCGCTCAAGTCCGTCGTCGGGGACTTGTTGATCCTCATCGAGGGGCGGGTGGAAACCACCGCGCCACGGCAGCACCAGACCGCATCCGCTGCCCGCCAAAAAACGGCGGGGCCGACCAAGTCCGCCGGGATTCGCAACGGCCACGGCCTTGCCGCTCCGTCCCTGGCTCCGAACGCCATGTCCAGCCACCGAAGGTCAAATCCCGACGACAGCGATTTTAAGTCGTTTTGAATCTATGGATAAGCAAGAACGGCTCTCCAAATTAATTGGCAGCCTCCTGTTTGAGGCGGGTTCTGCCCAGGCCGGTTCGTCGCAGGGACAGTTTCCCATCCTCGACCTGCTCGGCAATCTGCGCGATGATGCCTCGGCCCAGCCCGCGCTGGCCGGACTGCAAACCTGTTGCGCCCAGGCCTGGGACCGCATGGTGGGCATTGTCGAATCCGGCCAGCCGTTTGGGGCCGGAGATATCGCGTGGCTTAAGGAATTGGCCGCGCAAATTCCGGCGCTGGCCGGCGCCGGCGGTTCCGCCTCCGCGGGTGCGGCGCCGATCACTCCGGCCCCGATAATTTTTCCCATGCCACTGCCCGCCGCCGCGCCGGCGCCGGCGCCGGAAGCGGCGGACGAACTGACGTTGCATCTCAATCTCGCGGAGGACGCCGACCTGCTGCGGGAGTTCATCACGGAATCCCGGGAGCATTTGGACAATATTGAGCACGGGGTGCTGGTGCTGGAAAACCGGCCGGCGGACGCCGAGACGTTGCATACGGTCTTCCGCGCGTTTCATACTTTCAAGGGTGGGGCGGGCTTTCTCAACCTCATTCCCATCAACCGCCTGGCGCATGTCTTGGAATCGCTGCTGGATCTCGCCCGGCAAGGCCGGCTGACGATTGATGCCCCGGTTATTGAGCTGATTCTGCGCGGGCGGGATGTGCTCAAGCAATTTCTGGACGCCATTGAAGGCCAGCTCGCGGGCACGCATCCCGTGGCGCCGATCCTGATTCCCACCGCCGTGCTCAAAGCGGAAGTGCAGGAAGCCATTGATAATGTTGGCTTGCACCAGCCGGCTGCGGCGGAGACGGGTGCCGGCGAAACGGCGGAGATGGCCTCGCCGGGCATGGCCCCGCCCTCGGCGAATGGCCAGGCCAAAAGCGATTCCGCCGCCGCCGCGGGCTTGCGCGACGGCCAGAGCACCATGGTCAAGGTGGATACCAACAAGCTGGACGGCCTGTTGGATTTGGTTGGTGAAATGGTCATCGCCCAATCGCTCGTCGGGCAGGATTTGAACCAAGTGACGGGGCTTAATACGCAGTTTGCCCGCAACATGGCGCAGCTGGCGCGCATCACCAAGGAACTCCAGCGAGTCAGCATGGCCATGCGCATGGTGCCCATTCGCGGCGTCTTCCAGAAAATGGCCCGTGTGACCCGCGATATCAGTGCCAAGCAGAGGAAAAAGGTCCAATTCGTCACCAGCGGCGAGGACACCGAGCTGGATCGCGGCGTGGTGGAAGAGCTGAACGACCCCCTGCTGCACATGATCCGCAATTCGGTGGACCATGGCATCGAAACGCCGGCGCAGCGCACCGCCGCCGGCAAGCCGCCGGTCGGCACGCTGACGTTGCGCGCCTATCACCAAGGGGGCAATATCATCGTGGAGATCGCCGACGACGGCGCGGGGTTGAACCGCGAGCGCATCCTCAAGAAGGCGGTGGAGCAGGGCTTGCTTGATGCCGGCGCGACGCCGACTGACGAGGAGATCTTCCATTTTATCTTCGCCGCGGGTTTTTCCACGGCCGAAAAAGTCACGGATATTTCCGGGCGCGGCGTGGGTTTGGACGTCGTGCGGCGCAATATTGAGCGGTTGCGCGGCCAGGTAAGCATCGCCTCCGAATCGGGCAAAGGCGCGCGGTTTACCATCGCGCTGCCGTTGACACTGGCGATTATTGACGGGTTGATTGTCCGGGTGGGCGAGGAGCGTTATATCATCCCGACGTTGTCCGTGCGCGAGTCTTTGCGGCTCAAGCCCGAGATGATCACGCGCGTGCAGAACCGGGCGGAGGTCGTCAACGTGCGCGGCCGGCATCTGCCGCTGCTGCGGCTGCATGAACTCTTCGGCATTCCGCAGCCGGCGGGCGCGCGGAACGATGGGATTGGCGTGGTGGTGCAATCGGGCGCCAGCGCGCGGTGCCTGTTTGTGGACGCCCTGCTGCACAAGCAGGAGGTGGTGATCAAGAATCTCAACGACATGATGGTGCATAAGAACCGCTCGCTCGCGGGCGCCACCATCCTCGGCGATGGCCGGGTGGGCTTGATTCTGGACGTTAACGCGCTGGTGCAGTTGGAAACGGCGAGCGTCACGAACTAATCTGCATATTTCACAGCGTGGCTGACACCCCAACCAAATCGTCCTCGGAAATCAGAAAATCCTAGGACGAGGACGAGGGTGAAAAATTTTGCTCAGGCTGCGAACATGCTCAGGCTGCGAACAATTTGATGGATGGTAGCTCACTGGGATTGATTTGGCGGCCGAGCGCCGGGTGAGGAGACGGCGCCCCCACCACGTATCGGCGCTTTCTTGATTCCACGCTCCGCCCCATCCTTCGGCCCAAAATTTCGCGATTGTCAAACCCGGCCATCGGCGTAATCTCCCCCCCCGTAGCAAAAAATCAATACGACCAGAAAACATATTCAACCAAAAGTGGAGCATGCTCCAGAGGCCGAGGAAGCGCCATCAGCCAACCGTGAGTCCGCAACTTGAAACCATTTCGAACGACGACCCGCGCTACCCGGCACGCCTGCTGCAACTTCCGGGCAGCGCGATGCCGGCCAACCTGACCGCCTTGGGCAGCCTCGCGCCGCTCCACTGTTCCAAGACGGCGCTGTTCTGCTCGTCCCGTTGTCCCGGTGAGGCGATTCTGCGCGGCTACGACCAGGCGGCCCGCTGGCGGGACGCCGGGCGCTGCATTATCAGCGGTTTTCATTCGCCGGTGGAAAGAGAATGTCTCCGCATCCTGTTGCGCGGGAGCCAGCCCGTCATCCTCTGTCCCGCACGGAGTTTGGAAAGAATACGCGTTCCGGCGGAATGGCAGATAGCATTGGCGGATGGGCGGTTGCTGATGCTGTCCGGTTTCAGTTGAAATGAGCGTCGGGTAACCAGTGCCCTGGCCGCGCGGCGGAACGAATTGGTGGTCGCGCTGGCTGATGGAGTTTGGTTCGCGCACATTGCTCCGTGGGGTGCAATGGAGCGTCTGGCACGCAAAATCGGGGGCGCTTTGGAGGGCTGAGCTTGAAGAATTCGAGGACGACGCGATTCCGTTAATCATCGTGCCAGGGATTGGCCGTGACTTCCACGAAGATTTGAATGTTGCCGGTGGTAAATGCCATGCGCTCAATGCTGCCGGCGCGCCTGGTGACCGACGAGAAATCAGAAGTGGTGCGGACTTCCGGCGGAGCCAGTTTGCATTCCAGCCCAGCGTCGCAGAGGTTGGACTTGAAATTGCCGGTCATGATATTGAGCAATTCGCCGGCAACGTCACGGATTTCATTCGGGTCGTTCAGTTCCTCGACCCCGGCGCCGAGGATGCCGGCGGCAATCAGACGGCCAGCCTCGTAGCTCATGCGCAATAAGACATGGCCGACCACCTTGCCGGAAAAATCAATGTTACAGAGCAGATGCTCCCCCGTCAGCGGCTTGATTTCACGGGGATCCACCGCCGCGATCTTGAGGGATAACATGGTCTGAAAAGTCTTGGTGAGCGCCAGCGCCAGCGGGGTGCTCATGGCCAGCACGAGCACGCAGCCCATGCCGCTGCGCATGAGGGCGTCTTCGACGGTCTCGATGGCATATTCGGCCTCGTTTTCGGCCTCGGGGTTGGCGACCCGCAGCAGGCGGGCGCGGAGGGACGGATCCTTGTTGATCACCTTGGCGATCTCGTCCAGATCGGCATCCTGGCGGCTAACCAACTGGGTCAGGCGCGACGCGCTTTCGGGCTTGGGGGCAAACCCGTAACGCCGCGATAATTCCAGATAGCTGGCTCCGTCATTCATGGGTTGAAATAGACCTCAGGCCGCCGGTTTCTTTTGCAGCGTCACAATGCGCCCGGCCTTTTCAATGAGCTGCTCTTCCTTGAACGGCTTGACAAGATAATCGCGCACGCCCAGCTTGGCAATTTGCAGCACGTTTTCCCGGCCGGACTCGGCGGTGAGCATGATCACCGGAATGGCCTTCAACTCCGGGTCTTCCTTCAACTTGCTCAGCATCGTCACCCCGTCCATGACTGGCATGGTGACGTCGAGAATGATCAGGTCCGGCTTCTCGCGCGCGGCGGCGGCCAGGCCCTCCTCGCCATTTCCCGCCTCGCAAATCTGGCAGTCGTAGGGCTTGAACGTGCGGCCCACAATCATCCGGATGGTGCGGCTGTCATCTACGCTTAATATTTTCGTCGGCATAAATATTTTCAGATTGGGTTCGGGGGTCAACTAAATTTGATGTGAATTTCAACGATCACCCGCTCGGCGCCGCTTTCAAACACCAGAAACTCGCGCGCCACGTCCGGCATCGCCTCCACGTCGAAGGCGCCGCGGATGATGGCAGGGGTGCTCACCGCACAGTCTGCTCCCGCGTCGCACAGCCACGATTTGAGGCCGCCGGTCAACATGTTGGTGGCTTCTCCGACCACATCATTCACGTCGTTTTCGCCGACTTTTTCGTCCGGCGCGAGCCCCAGCATGGCGGCGGCCACGCGGTTGGCGAAGGTCTCCGTCAGATGCAGATAGACGGCGCCGGTCACGGTTTCGCCCGCGAAGCCGACCGAGCCGGTGACGCGTTCGAAGAACTGTGGCAGCTCGACGTTGGAGGCGAGCGCGGCGGGCATGGCGAGCATGGTGTCGAAGACGTCCACGAGGTGGCGCGTCATGAATCCACAAACATCCGGAATTTGGACTGGTTGTTTCATAAAGTTCTCAGGCTGGTATTCAAGTGGTTGCGGCTGGGCATCGTTGTGGCGGTGGCGATTCGGCGCCACCCTTGAGGGCGTGCAGAATGGCGTGCGGAATCAAATCCAGGGGCAGCACCCGGTCCACGACGCCAAGTTCCACGGCGGCGCGCGGCATCCCGTACACCACGCAAGAATCCTCGTTTTGCGCGATGGTGGCCGCCCCGGCCAGTTTCAATTTTTTCATGCCTGCCGCGCCATCGCGGCCCATGCCGGTGAGCAGCACGGCCAGCGCGTTTTTCCCGCTGCTGACGGCGGATTCAAACATCACGTCCACGGCTGGTCGCACGTGATGGATCATCGGCCCGTGCTGGAGGGCGACATGATAGGCCGCGCCATTCCAAGCCAGCGTCAGATGCTGGTCGCCCGGCGCAACGAGCGCGAGGCCGGGCTTTAGTTCGTCGCCCTGCACGGCTTCGCGAACTTCAAACGCGCAACACTCATTCAGCCGGTCCGCGAACGTCTTGGAGAATACCGGCGGGATGTGCTGCACGATGCAGATGCCCGGCAGCCCGGCCGGCAGCCGCGTGAGCACGTTCTTGATCGCCTCGGTTCCGCCGGTGGATGCGCCTATGAGTACGATCTGGCGTGGAGCAAAATGCTCGGTGGAATGCGACGTCACCGCGGCGCGCGCCGCGGGGGCGGGCGCGGCAAAGTGTTTCAAGCGGGCGCCGGCCGCCCCCTTGACGCGGAGCGCAAGCTGTTCGCGCAACTCGCCGACGTTCCAGGCTGACTGTGGCTTGGCCAGCACGTCCACCGCGCCGAGTTCCATCGCCTCCATCGCCGCGCGCGAGCCGGTCTGCGTGAGCGAACTCACCACCACCACGGGCATGGGCCGGTGCTTTTGCAGGATGCGCAGAAACGACAGCCCGTCCATGCGCGGCATCTCGATGTCCAGCGTCAGCACATCGGGATTCAATTCCAAAATCTTGTCGCGTGCCACATACGCATCGCAGGCGGTGCCGACGACCTCGATGCCTGGATCCTCGCCCAGCGCGTCCGAAATCATCCGGCGCACGACGGCTGAGTCGTCCACCACCAGCACGCGAATTTTTCGGTCGGGGTTCATGCCAGATTCATAAACTCATCCACCAGCGCGGCGGAATCGCGGACGTTGACCACCAATTTTTCAAGCTGTTCCGAGGTAAGGTCCAAACTGGTGACGACGTCATTGCTGATCCGCACGGCGTAGCCGTCCCAGCCGGGGGCGGAACCGGACAGATGCGCGACGCAATTGGCCAGATGCGTCACCACCGACAGGCGCGGGCGCGGTTTCAAAACCGGCTGGTGATGGTTGGCCACCGCCTCCACGACATCCTCGGGCAGGTGCCAGGTTTGGAGCAACAGCGCGCCGACTTCGCCGTGGTCGGTGCCCAAGACGGTTTTCTCCGCCTCGCTGCGGGCGAGTTTGTCGTTTTCGATGAGCCGGCGGATTGCCGCCTGCAAATCCGCCGTCAGTGATTGGCTCAAGACCAGCTTGCCGATGTCATGCAGCAGGCCGACGGTGAAGGCGACCGGCGGCTCGGCGTTCAAATCCGGGAAGTCGTTGGCGATGATTTCGCTGGCGGTGGCGGTGACGAGCGAATGCCGCCAGAGCTCACTGGCCTCGACGGCATAGCCTGGCAGCGGCACGACCATCGCGCTGCCAAACGCGATCGTCAGCACGATATGCAGAATTTGCTGGTGGCCCAGGAGGAAGACGGCCTGGTCCACCGAGGCCACCGGCTCCGCCAGCCCGAAGTAGGGCGAATTGCAGGCCCGGAGCAGTTTTGCCGTGAGCACGTTGTCGCAGCGCAGCGCCTGTACCACCTCGGTGTTGCTGACAGACGGCTGGTCGAGCAGGCTGACCAATTTAAGCGCCGCGTGCGGGACGGGCGGCAGATTCTTGACTCTGGCAACGAGTTCTTGGGCGGTCGTCATAAGGTGTAGAGGTCAATCCCGGGGGATTTGATCGTGACCTGGCCGGAGGTGAGGTCGAGACGCAGGGTGCGCGAAGACGTGCCGCCGACGTCTTGGGCGTGGATTACCAGCCCATTGCGCGCGATCAATTCGGTCATGACCTGGAAATTGCGCCCGCCGATGTTGAATACGTTGCGATCGTCGAGCAATTGCGCCCCGCCCGCAACCTTGATCGTCAGGCGGCTGCGATCCGCGCCCAAATTGTAGGCGGCGTGGAACAAACGCGGCAGACCCGTGTCCATGAACATGAATGGCGAGCCGACGGCTTTGGCGGCATCGATTTTGGAAGCGGGCAGCATGACATGGAACAAACCGCCAATTTTTTTGACTGGGTCGTAAATCGTGATGCCCAGGCAGGAGCCCAGCGAATAAGTCACCAGTTCCGCGCTCGGATCGTTGCTGACGACCATATCGGCCACCCCCACGACCAAGGTTTTGCGCGGCGGTGGAATTGTCCATTTTCCCATGGCGCTCATAGGTTACAATACTGGAACGGAATCTGGCAAACCATTGTTGCAGAGTATTGAGGTCGCTGGCTGGCATGGACTAAAATCATGTTTCGCGATTTGAATTGGTCCAGTCTTTCATTTTGAACAGAAGAGCTTATGGCTGGTCGACCCGGCGTTGGTTCGGATCAAAAGTCCTTGAAATCGCCTTCCAAGGGGATTTCGCTCCGGCCATTGGCTTTGCCGGCCCGTGCCGGTCCGGCATGCGCATGCCCATTTTCGCGGACTGGGGCGGCCAATCTTTCCTTGGGCGCGGCGTGGGGGGTGGCTTTTGCCGGTGTGTGGATGCCATTGGTCCGGGTCACGGTGCCTTGGCTGCCGCCGCCAACGAGTTGGAGCAATTCCGCGACCGATTCTTTCATGGTAATCGCCTGGGCATTGAGCTCTTCCGCCGCAGACGCGCTTTCTTCTGCATTGGCGGCGTTGGATTGGGTCACCTTGTCCATCTGGCCGACGGCGGTGTTCACCTGGGTGATCCCCTGGGTCTGTTCGCGCGATGCGCCGGCCACTTCGGCCACCAGTTCGTCCACCTCCCGCGCCTTGGTGGCAATTTCAATCAATGTCTCCGCGACCTGCTTGCTGATCCCCACACCTTGGGCCGTCTTGGTGATGGCCCCTTCGATCTTGCCGGCGGTTTCCTTGGCGGCCTGCGCGCTGCGCTGGGCGAGGTTGCGGACTTCATCGGCCACGACAGCGAAACCCATGCCGGCTTCTCCGGCCCGGGCGGCTTCCACGGCGGCATTGAGCGCAAGAATGTTCGTTTGGAAGGCGATTTCATCAATGGTCTTGATGATCTTGGCGATGTCATCGGAGGAGATCTTGATGGCGTCCATGGCGGCGTTCATCGTTTGCATGTCCGCGGTGCCCTTGTCGGCGGCGGAGCGGGCCTGCTTGGCCAAGTCGTTGGCTTTCTGGGCATTTTCCGCATTGCGCTTGGTCATGCTGGCCATCTCTTCAAGGGAGGAGCTGGTTTCCTCCAATGAAGCGGCCTGTTCGCTTGCACCCTCGGCCAAGGACTGGCTGGAAGCGGAAACCTGACTGGCCGCCGAAGTCACCTGCTCGGAGCCTTCCCCGAGGGACTGCGCCAGTTGCCGCAACACTTTGTTCAATCCGCCTGTGATGATGATGCCGATAACCACACTAAAGATCATGACAAGGACCGAGATGCCAAGAATGAACGACATGGCCCGGTCAGTGGCTTGGACGGTTTGCCCGGTTTCCCGGTTGCCGTTGCGGATATTGAGGGCCAATTCCTGATCTGCGAGTTGATCGTATTTCTCGAACGCGGGTCCGAGGCTGCTGATATTCATTTTTAGGGCTTCGTCCATCTTGCCGGCATCAATCAAGTCCAGAAGCTGGCTGCGGATGGCGACGTATTGATCACGCGCTTCCTTGAGCTTGCCTAACAGGTCACGGTCTTCGCTGGTTGTGATGGATTTTTCATAATCATCCATCAGTTTCAGGATATTATCCCGCGCCGCAGTGATGGTCTCGCGATATTTCTTGTGATCCTCCGGTGTC
>Ga0316231_1002186_pt1 | contig 19212 bp, 20 predicted proteins | sample TBH18027metaG_FD_206002 | JGI IMG/M metagenome (GOLD analysis project Ga0316231, IMG submission 206002) | Freshwater microbial communities from Trout Bog Lake, Wisconsin, USA - TBH18027 | ecosystem: Environmental > Aquatic > Freshwater > Lake > Hypolimnion/Profundal zone | place: USA: Wisconsin...
GCAGCGTTGTGCGCCGGTCTCCGACCTGTTCATTACGCACATCTATGCAAGTAGCTGTCATTCTGAACGAAGTGAAGAATCTCTTTTTTCTGCTCCAGGTGCGAAACCGCGAAAAACGACAGAGATTCTTCGCTGCACTCAGAATGACAACGGACTTGTGCGTAACGCTCAGGGTCTCCGACAGCGCACTCCGAATCGGTAATAGGACACAAGATGCCTGTCCAACTATTACTGACTTCTGACCGTTGCCCTCTCATCTCCCAACTCCCATCTCCTGTCTCCTGCCTTCTGTCTCCTGTCCACTGACCGCTGATCGCTGACCTCTCAACCCTCCCCGCCTCCTACCCCGGCACTCCCGGCCGGAGCTGCACTTCGACTTTCATCTGGCTCATCTTCGCGAAGATCCGGCCCCGGCGCTGCAAAGGCCACCAGGAATAGAGGTAAATCTCCATCGGCCGCCACATCGCCACCCAACCGCCAATCGTCAAACCCTCGCGCGCCATGGTCAACACGGGATGCGGCGACCGGTGCAAGAGCCATTCGCTGAGGGTCAAGCACAACGCCAGGAACGCCAGCCCCACCAGCAAGCTCTGTCGGCCCACCTGCATCAGCCGCCGGAACTCCAGTTGATTCGCTTTGGCGCGGCGGGCGAAGAAGTGGTGCACGGCCTGCTCGGCCAGCGCGATCTGCTGGGGGTCGGCGGGCATCTGGCTCAGGTGAATCACCAGCCGCACCGGTTCCTTGACAGGAAATTCCTGGACCCAATCGAGAATGAATTCCTCGGCGTCCGCATCGAGGTCCTTCTCATGGAACGGCGAGGGATCGATGGTATTGAACAGTTGATTGATCTCTCGCAGAGCGATTTGGATGCGGTGGGGTTGTGGGGAGTGAGTTGCCATGGTGCAATGATAGGAAACGACGCCCGCAAGTCGAGCGCGAAACCGGTTGAGCGCCGGTCTCCGACCGCGCACTCCGATTCGGTAGTAGGATACGGCGTCCCGCCTGCCTATTCAAAGGACTGACAGGCGTCTCGCCTGTCCTACTATTAAACGAGCAAGATGCTCATTCGACTGGCGGGTCCCCGGCTCCAGAAGGACTTTACTTTGTGGATAAATTGTCTATCCTAACTGTCACTTCTAAGGGATTTACCATTTTTTCATGATCGAATCTAAGATTGCATATTCGCCAGATGGTTTGCAGGAACGGTTGACGACGGCCATTACCGAGGCCCAAGACTGGCTCCTCAGCCGACAGGCTAACGATGGCCATTGGTGCGCCGAACTCGAAGGCGATACGATTCTGGAGTCGGAGTACCTCCTCTACCTCCATTATATCGGGAAACTCGACCCGGTCACTCTCCGCAAGGCCGCCAACTATATCCGTGAGAAGGTCTTACCAGATGGCGGTGTGGCAATTTACCCGGGTGGCCCCTTTGAAATCAGCGCGTCCGTCAAAGCCTATATGGTCTTGAAATGGGCCGGCGATGCCCCCGACGCTCCACACATGACCAAGACCCGCGCCGTGATCCGCAACAGTGGCGGCGTGACCAAGTGCAACACGTTCAGCAAGATTTACCTGGCCATGATCGGCCTTTATCCGTGGGATGGCTGCCCGGCCATCCCGCCTGAACTGATTCTGTTGCCGAAATGGTTCAGCTTCAGCATTTACAACATGTCGGCCTGGTCACGGGCGATGTTGGTCCCGCTCTCCATTATCCGGTCGAATCGGCCGGTCCGCCCGGTCCCCCCGGAGTGGAACATCGATGACCTCTGGATCAATGGCCCGGGCAAGGACGATATCCATCTCCCGCGCGATGAGGAGACGTTCACGTGGCACAATTTCTTTCTGGTCTGGAACTGGATCTTAAAACTCGTTAACCGCCACCACCCCTGCCCGCCCATTCGCCGGCTGGCCCTGCGGCAATCCGAGCGCTGGGTCATTGAACATGGCCGCGCCCCGGGCGGCCTCGGCGCGATCTTCCCGGCCATGGCGAACTATGTCATGTCGCTCAGCACCCGCGGGTACACGAACGACAGCTATCTGGTCGCCCACGGCATCACGGAGATGGATCAATTGCGGATTGAAGAAGGTGATACGTTGCGGCTACAGCCCTGCGTTTCCCCGGTCTGGGACACGGCCATCACCGTGAACTCGCTGCACGATGCCGGCTTGCCAAGCAATCATCCGGCCTTGCAGTCCGCCGCCCGCTGGTTACTCGACAAGGAAGTCCGCCGGCCGGGCGACTGGATCATCAAGCATTCCGAGAGCCACCGGTACACGGAGCCGAACAAGCCGGTCGGCGGCTGGTTCTTCGAATACCACAACGAATTTTACCCGGATGTGGACGACACGATCATGGTGTTGATGGCCTTGAACCGGGTGGAAGCCGAGTTCGACCGCGAGAAATCGGCGGCCATCCGGCGCGGCATCCGCTGGGTGCTCGGCATGCAGGGCAAAGACGGCGGTTGGGCGTCATTTGACAAAGACAATAACAAGTGGCTCTTTACGCAAGTGCCCTTTGCCGACCATAACGCCATGATTGACCCGAGCACGTCCGACATCACTGCCCGGACGCTCGAGTGTCTCAGTCATTTTGGATTTACGATCGAGGACGAGTGCGTGCAGAGAGCGCTCGGATTCCTCCGCCGCGACCAGTGTGCCGACGGTTCCTGGTTTGGCCGGTGGGGCACCAACTACGTCTATGGCACCTGGCAGGTCCTGCGCGGGTTGCAAGCCATTGGCGCTGATTTGCGCCAGCCCTATGCGCGCCGGGCCGTGGCCTGGCTGAAGAACCACCAGAATCCGGATGGCGGCTGGGGCGAGACCCTGCGCAGCTACGACGACCCGCAATACAAAGGGATCGGCGCCAGCACGGCCTCGCAAACAGCGTGGGCACTGATGGGCTTGATGAGCGCCGGTGAGATTGCCTCGGCCGAAGTTGAGCAGGGCCTCGCTTATCTGCTGAATACGCAGTTGCCGGACGGCAGTTGGGATGAGCAGCTCTATACCGGCACCGGATTCCCGCGCGTGTTTTATCTCCGGTACCATTATTACCAGCAATATTTCCCCCTGATGACGCTCGGCATGTACGCCCGCCATCATCAGAATGATTTCCCGGCCGTGCCGCGCGAACAGGAGAAATCGCGCGCCCTCCAACAATTCTATAAACAGCCGCGCCTTTTTCGCAAAGTCGCGCGGATGCGCACCCTCGCATCGCTGGACGAAGTCTAGTCCGTGATTATCCTGGAGATTGTTTTACAATGAGATTCCCACTGGCGTTAACGCTCAAGATTGCCAAACACATTATTCGCAACAAGCTGAAGGGCGTGAAGAAATTCCCGCTCGTCCTGCAATTGGAGCCGCTGCACACCTGCAACCTCACCTGTACCGGCTGCGGCCGGATCCGGGAATATTCCACCTCTCTCAAAGATGTCATGCCGCTGGAGGATTGTCTCGCCTCCGCCGCCGAGTGCGGCGCGCCCATGGTCTCGATCTGCGGCGGTGAACCCACCATTTACCCGCCCCTCGAAGAACTCATTGACGGTCTCCGCCACCAGGGACGCATTGTCTACATCTGCACCAACAGCGCCCGGATGCGCCAGAAAATGCGCGACTGGCTCGCCCGCACCTACTCCCCGGCCACCGAACCCAAACTGGCCGCCCTGCTCGCCGCCGAGCTCATCACCGAGAAGGAAGCCGCCGAAATCCGCCAGGGCAAATCCGACGGACGCCCCAGCATCGCCCCAAGCCAGTGGCTCTACTGGAATGTCCACCTCGATTCGCTTGAACACATCCACGATCTCATCGTCGAACGCGAAGGCGTGTTCAAGGAATGCGTTGCCGCCATCAAGATGGCCAAGCTGCTCGGTTATCAGGTCGCCACCAACACCACCGTGTTCAAGGAAACCGACATGCAGGAAGTCGAACACATGTTCGATTTCGTCTCCAACCTTGGGGTGGACGGCGTCACGATCAGCCCCGGCTACGATTACGATGCCGCCAAAATCGATATGATCAAACGCGGCAAGGCCCAGCCTGAAGATTTCTTCCTGACCCGCAAAATGACGCACGAGAAGTTTGCCAAGGTCATCGAATGGGGCAAGAAATATCCATTGCTCGGCACCCCCGCCTACCTTGAATTCCTCACCGGCAAGCGTGACCTCCATTGCACCGCCTGGGCCATCCCCACCCGCAACGTCGCCGGCTGGAAAGCCCCCTGCTACCTCATGACCGACGGCCATTACCCCACCTACAGCGAAATGCTCGCCAAAGTGGACTGGGATAAGTTTGGCGTCTTCGACGGCGTCGTCCGCGATCCCCGCTGCGAAAACTGCATGACCCACTGCGGCTACGAGCCCACCGCCTCCCTCGGCATCGACACCAAGCGCGGCGATCTCTGGAAGATTATTAAATTCAACTTCGGACCGCGCCCGCCCCGGATCACGGATGTCAGCCACGTGGACGCGTTCAACGGTGTCAGCAGTGGCCGTGGCCACCTCACCGGCAAGAACCCCGGCCGCCCATGATTGCCATCCTCGTAGCCGTCAAACAAGAGTTGCATCCCATCCTCCGGTTGGCGAACGCGCGGAATATCGTCCGACAAGAGCATCTGGACTTTTACGAAGGCACTCTCGCGGGCCAGCCGGTCGCGCTGCTGGCGCTGGGCGTCGGCAAGGAATGCGCCCGCATCGCTGCCGAAATGACCATCAAATGTTACCGGCCCGATCTCATCATCAGCGCCGGCTTTGGCGGCGGGCTGCAGGAGCAGGTTCGAAATGGCGACATCGTCATCGGCACCGAAGTGATTGATCTATCTGGCGATGACGGCAAGGACGTCCGCCTGCGCGTCATCCCGGTTCGGAACCGGCAACCACAACTCGATGAGCAGACCGGCAACTTCCGTGTCCACCTCGGCAAAGTTCTGACGACGGATGATTTGATTGTGAAAGCCGAGCGAAAAAAGCGGATCGGCCTGGCGACCGGAGCGCTGACCGTGGACATGGAAACCAGCGCCGTCGCGGCGGTCGCGGCAGCCCATGACACCGATTTCCTGGCGGTCCGGTGCATCACGGACAACTCCCGCGCCAACCTCCCGCGCGAGTTCAACGACTTCTTCGTGCTCGGCCAACTGCAAACATCACGGGTGGTCACCTCCATTGCGCGGCGGCCCAAGCTGGTGCTGGATCTGGCGCGGCTGGGATACAGGGCGAACCGCGCCGGCCATCTGCTCGCGCGCTTCCTGACCCAGGCTGTTACGCATTTACCGGCCGAACGTCCGCCCGTGTCCGCCGCCGCGTAAACATCGACAGGCGGGACGCCTGTCCAACTCACCTCAGGGTTGTGCGCCGGTCTCCGACCGCGCACTCCGGTCGACCGAAGGTCTGCCGTTTTCGCTGTCAATCACTCCCCCGCCGAACCACCAACACGGGATTTACTCGTCAGCGCCTGCACATACCGTTTCGGAGCAATTCCTTCCACCAGCTTGAATGTGCGCGAGAATTGGAACTCGGAGGGAAACCCCAGCTGCGCCGCCGTGGCTTTCACACTCAGACCATCCTGCAACAGCAGCTGTTTGGCCGCCTGGACTTTGAGGCGCAGCACCGTCCGGTACGGCGGTTCACCCGCCAGCCGCGGGTAGGCATGCGCAAACGCCGACGCACTCAGCCCCACGCACCGGGCCAGCTCGGCGACCCGGATGGTTTGGGTGATGTGTTGGCGGATGTAAGATTCCACTCGGCCCGGTAAATGGTGCGCTTCACGCGCGCGTCCGCTCTCGCGCACCTCGCGCAGCCGCGGGCTCACCGGCTGAGCCGTCAGCACCAGGCCGAATAATTCCAACAGAACGCCATGGGCAAAAACGTGCGCGCCTGGCCGGGCTTGAAATAATAGTTCGGCGATCTGGTGCAGTCGGCGACCGATCAATTGATCGGGATCACGAAAGTGGCAGTAGCCGGACCGGCCAGCCAGGCTCCGGAATGCGTCCGCCAATTCGCCGCTCAAATCGAAAATGAGATAAGACTCGTTCAGCGAACCGCCTGCCGTTCGCCATTCATGCCAGTGAGTGCCGGGCGCGTACAAGGCGGCGATGCCACTCAGGCGCGTGAACTTCTTGCCGGTCCCAATCCGCTGCGGCTGCTGCCCCTGGTTAATGTAATCAATCACCCAGGCGCCGGGCCGGGGATGCCCCCACTCGGCCACGGTGTAACTGGTCACCCCGCTATAGGCGCGATAGAGGCGGGCGCTGACCTGCTGCTGACTGCGTTTCAATTGGGCGCTAACGGGCATGACAGAAGGTGATATGGATTTGACAGTTTCCGCTATTCCGCAACGACGCGAAACATTATAGCGTAATCCCCGTTATGACAACTGCAACCGCGCTGAAAAACAAACCCATCACCAACCCACTCGCCAAAGACGGCGGCACCCCCGCTTTCCCACGCATGACCGGCACTGTCCACCCCAAGGTGGGCGTGGAAGAATTTCTTGCCATCGCCGCCCGCTTTGGCTTCAACTCCGCCGCCATGTCCCGACTCGCCGCCGCCGTGACGGACCAGGACCTGCCCGTCGGCGGGCCGCATCTGGGACGATACTACGGCTCCCCGCAGCCAATCCAAGGCGAACAGTTCGAGGCGTTGGCCCGTGAACTATTTGGCGTCCGCTATGCGCTGGGTGTCAGCTGCGGCACGGCCGCGCTGCATTGTGCCATGGTGGCCGCTGGCGCCGGTCCGGGCAAAGAGGTCATCTGCCCGGCCATCGGGTTCCTCGCCACCAGCATGGCGGCGGCCCTGGTCGGCGCAACGCCCGTATTCTGCGACGTGGACGAATCTCTCCAAATGGACCCCGCCAAACTGGCCGCGCTGATCACTCCCAAAACTGTCGCCGTGGTCCCCACCCATTTCATGGGGTCGGTCTGCGATCTGGATCCGATCCTAACCATCGCCCGGCAGCACGGGATCAAGGTGATTGAAGACTGCGCACAATCCCCTGGGGCAACCTACAAGGGCCGCTCGGTCGGCACCCTGGGCGATATCGGCTGCTTCAGCATTTCCTGCTACAAAATCATCGGCGGCGGCGAAGGCGGCATGGTGGTGATGAACGACGAGCTCGCCTTTAACAAGGCCCGGCAGGTCGCCGAGGCCGGCGGATTGTGGCGCCCCGAGCGCTGTGCGAAAGAACGCTATCCCGGCGAGCTTTTCGTGGGGGCCAATTACCGGCTCTCCGAATTGGAAGCCGCAATCAACGTCGTCCAGCTCCGCAAACTCGCGGACGTTGTCGGCCGGTACCGGACGGTCTGGAAATCAATTTGGGAAAAGCTGCAGCCGGTCCAGGAGATCACCTGGCAAAAACGCAATGATGCCGCGGGCAACATTGGCTATCAATTGCGCTTCTTCCCGCGCACCTTTGAACTGGGCAAGAAAATCCAGACCGCCCTGTCCGCCGAGGGAATCAGCGCCGCCTATCGCGGCGCCGGGGCGTCGTACGACAATCACATTTACACCGGGATGCTGCCGCTCTTCCGCGATTACGCCGACCAGTGCCGGCCCGAACTCTGCCCGGTTGCCTGCGACTTGTTCGACCGGTGCCTGATCATTAACCTCAATCAATGGTTATCACCCGCCGACTGTGCAGCCATCGCGGAAGGCATCAATAAGGTGCTGGCGGCCTATTGCACACCCGTCGACCGCCAACCATGATCACAGCTCGGCGGGACGCGGAACTGAACGGCCCGCTTGCGGGACTGCGGCGGTTGGAATATCAAAGCGCCGTGGACGGTGTGGCGGACTGGGCCCTGATCCAACCGCCGGCCCGGGGGACCCGGTGGATCGTCTGTATTCACGGCCACGGTTCCAGCGGCGACCAGCTCTGGACCAGCCCCCTCACTCGGCCCTGGCTGCCGGTGTTCAATAAAGTCGGGAGCGGAATTCTCAGTCCGCACCTGCGCGGGAACTCCTGGATGGGCCCCGCCGTGGCAGCGGACCTGCATTGGCTCTTGACTGTTGTGCGGGCTGAGTACGGCGCAACGCACTTTGATTTTGTCAGCGGTTCAATGGGCGGCACCAGCAACCTGATCTATGCCGGCTTGCACCCGGCGGACGCGGCCAGCGTCGTCGCCTTGTGTCCGGCGACAGATTTGGCGACGTATACCCACTGGTGCCGGCAGAATCCGACACCGATCCTCACCGAGATTGCCGATGCGATTGAAACATCCTATGGCGGAACGCCGGCAACGAAGCCGGCCGTGTTTACTGCCCACTCCTCGCTCGCCAATGCCCGCCAGCTCACCATGCCCCTCTACCTCGCACACGGCGCAGCTGACGCCATCATTCCCGTCTCACTTTCACGGCAATTGGCCAGTGTGTTAAAAAGCACCCCCGTCTTTCACTATGAGGAAATCCCCGGCGGAGATCACGATGCGCCCATCCCCGCTGCCGCGCGAGCGCTTGACTGGGTGCTGAGTAAATCATGATACTTACTACAAATGAACTTACCTCCATTATTTGATGTGAATGGGAGTGTTGGCTACCCGGCCAACGCCCGCCCGGCCTTTCGAACACCCGCAGACCTGCTGCGCCACATGGACCGGCTCGGCATCGGCCGATCGATCGTCTTTCACATCGCCGCCCGGGACTACAACCCAAGTCACGGCAACCAACAATTATTGACCGAACTCGGGCCGGCGTCCGACCGGCTGATCCCCGCGTTCGTCATTGGTCCGAGCCTCCTCTATGAGCGGGGCGCGCTGGCGCAGTTGCAGCAGGCGGTCGCCACCCACAGGGTGCGCGCCATCCGACTTTGTCCCGGAACATTGCGGTACCCGCTCGCGCAAGTGAAGTCGGTCCTGGCAGCCATCGCGGAACACCAGCCGATCGTGCTGGTGGATCGCCACGAATTGGGTGCGCCCGGCGATCTGGTTTCGCTGGCGAAGCAGTTCCCGCAGGTCTCATTCATCTACACGCAAACCATGTGGGGCCACTTCGCAACCGTCCTCGACCTGATGCAGCGCTGCCCCAATATTCTCGTGGACACATCCTGGTTGCACATGTTCGGCGCGATTGAATTGATCATCGAAAGATTCGGCGCCACCCGGCTTGTGTTTGGGATCGGCCCCCGCGCCCATAACGGGGCGAGCATTTCCGATTTGATGGATGTGCCAATCGCCAGAACGGATCGAGACCTGATCGCCCACGGCAATCTCGATCGGCTCCTCGGACTCCCCACCGGCCCAGCTCTCCAGCCAGCCCGACCCGGCCAGCTCTGGCAACAGCTCTTAGCCGGCCAGCCAGTCCAGACGGATATCGTCGATGCCCACGGCCACCTCGGTTCGCCCGGTACGTGGATGCACGCGGCGCGCGATACCGCGGAAGAAGCGACGGATTTATTGCGGCGCATGGATCGCGTTGGGATCCGCACCGCAATCATCTCCGGAATGGAAGCCTTGTTTGGGGACCCGGTGGCCGGCAACAACGCGTTGGAGAAAACACTCCGCCCACACGGCGACCGGTTCAAGGGATACGTCGCATTCAATCCCATCTATGACGTGGAACTGAAGCCGCATCTGGATGATTTTCTGGCCCGGCCTTTTTTTGTCGGGTTCAAGCTCCTGTGTGATTACTGGCAGGTAACGGTGACCGATCCGCGTCTGGTCACGGTCTGGGAATATGCGAACCAGCATCGGCTCCCCATCCTTTTGCACACCTGGGATGGACCGTATTCTCACCCCAGCCTGCTTCGCGACATCGTCAAGCAATACCCCAACGCATTTTTCCTGTTGGGCCATTCCGGTGGCGGGGAGAGCGGCCGGCAAGCCGCGGAAGAAATCGCGATTGCCAACCCGAATGTTTATTTGGAATGGTGCGGCAGCTTTTGCTGTTTAAAACCGTTCGAGGAAACACTCCAGCGGGTGAGCCACCGTCAGGTCATCTTTGGAACCGATGCCGCAGTCCATTCGCCGGCTTGGGAACTGGGCCGGGCCCTGTCGCTCGAAGTTCCGGACGAGACACTCATCCCGATTCTCGGCGCCAACATGCGCACAATTCTCGCGAGCCGTCGATAAACACAATTCAACAGAACCTGTGAAGCACTCAAAAACCATTATGAAAATCAAACAATCGCTCTGTTATCCCATGGTCAAAACCGAGGCCGTCACCCTTGCGGCAATGTTTCAAGCTGCCGCGGAAGTCGGCTATGCCGCCGTGGAAACCTGGTTCCGCGGAGACGACTTTGCAGAAGTCGTCGCACTCGCCAAGCAGCACAACCTTGTCATGGCCAGCATCTGCGGCCACCAATCGTTGACGGATGGGCTCAACCAGCGTTCCAATCACGACCGGATTGAAGCGGAGTTGAAAGCCTCAATCGACGTGGCCGTTCAGCACAGGATTCCAGGGCTGATTTGCTTCAGCGGTAATCGGCATCCCCAGCAAAGTGATGCCGACGCGATGGACGCCGTGGTGACGGGACTCCGTCGGGTGGCGCCTTACGCTGAGAAAAAAGGGATCAATCTGAACATGGAACTCCTCAACTCCAAGGTGGATCATCTCGGCTATCAAAATGATCACACGGCGTGGGGCGTGGCAGTCTGTGAGCGGGTGAACAGCCCGCGCGTCAAACTCCTGTATGACATCTACCACATGCAAATCATGGAAGGCGACGTGATCCGGACCATCCGCGAAAACATCCGCTGGATCGGCCACTTCCACACCGCCGGCAATCCGGGACGCAACGATTTGGACGACACACAAGAACTCAACTATGCCGGGATCTGCCGCGCCATTGCGGAGACCGGTTACGATCTCTACGTCGGCCACGAGTTCAAGCCCAAGGGCGATCCGATCGCCGCTTTGAAACAAGCTTATACAACCTGCAAAATCGCAACTTGAATCTGTGCCGAGACCGCGAGAACGCAGAATCAAGGAATCTTATGAAAATTGGTACCGTTCGTGAAATTAAGCCACGCGAATATCGAGTCGCCCTGACCCCGGCGAGCGTACGCTCATTTACCGCCCGCGGACATGAAGTTCTGGTGCAAACTGATGCCGGCCGCGAAAGTGGGTTCACCGATCCGGAATATCAAGCCGCTGGCGCCCTATTGGTACAGACAGCGGCAGAGGTCTTTGCCGCTTGCGAAATGGTCGTCAAAGTCAAAGAACCGCTGGCCGAGGAATACCAACAACTCCGGCCCGGCCAGATTCTTTACACCTACCTGCATCTGGCAGCCGACGAGAAGCTGACCAACGAATTACTCACGCGTAAAGTCACGGCGGTGGCCTATGAAACAATCGAAACGGACGAGGGCGCCCTGCCCTGCCTGCGTCCGATGAGCGAAATTGCCGGTCGGCTGAGCGTGCAGGAAGGCGCCAAGTACCTAGAAAAAACATTTGGCGGACGCGGCGTTCTCTTGGGCGGCGTGCCAGGGGTTCACCGCGGCAAAGTTGTCATCATCGGCGGCGGCGTGGTGGGGCTGAACGCCTGTAAGATTGCGGTCGGGTTGGGTGCCGAGGTGACGCTCCTGGATGTCCGCGCGGATCGGCTGGCGTATCTCGATGACATATTTGCCGGCCGCGTCACCACATTATACAGCACGGAAGCCAATATCGAACAAGTCCTTCGCGATAGCGATCTGGTGATCGGCGCCGTGCTCGTGGCCGGCGCGAAAGCGCCCCGGGTCATTCGTCGCGAACATCTCAAGCTCATGAAGCCGGGCGCAGTGATCGTGGATGTGGCCGTGGATCAGGGCGGCTGCGCGGAGACCACCCACCCCACGACCCATGACGACCCGGTCTTCATCGTGGATAAAGTCGTGCATTATTGTGTGGCCAACATGCCCGGCGCGGTCGCCCTGACGAGTACCGAGGCCTTGACCAGCACCACCTTGCCCTACGGGCTGCTGCTCGCGGAGCTGGGATTGGCGGCAGCCTGTCGCCAATCGCCTCCATTACGGCGCGGCGTCAACACCTACGCAGGCCACTGTGTCAACGCGGCGGTCGCTGCGGCATTTGGCAAACCCTGTGCCAACCTGAATGATTTACTGAAATAAATCGTCGGTTTGTCGTTGGCAGGGTCAGATTTGTCTGCCGTAGGCATGGCCGCCGGGCTGACCGTCCGACACCCGCTGTTCGGCGAAGGTCTCCCGACCTCGCCGTCTTAATTCAGCGCCGGTCTCCAGACCGCGTCGCGATTTGGCCCCAATGTAATCGCGTCCGAGCCCCGAATCCGGATCCTCCGGCACTGCGCGTTTGTCACAGTCGCGGCAGTCGAAGTATTCGGCCCGAAGGCAATTGAGTAGCAATCGAATTACTGGTTGGCTTGAAATACCGCCACCGAAATTAAAACAATCGCAGCCGATAATAGCACCAAATCCGTGATGGCAAGACCCACCCCCCAGCAGAGGTGGCGCCGTGCCGGATTCCATTCCCTACCGGCTTCCCGACGGGCGCGCCGGTAACAAATCAGCGCGGCGATCATAAAGGGGATACCAATTACCGGAATTAAACCCAACCAACCAAACCGCAAACAGCGCAGTGACAGTTTTATGACGCGGATTTTATCCATATCTCCAGCCTAATTTTTTGCCGGCAAATACTTCTCCAGTTGGTGATGCTCAACCCGCTTCAACTCCCGTTGAAGCTGCGCCAAAACGAGGCTGTTGCCGACCGCGCAAACCGTCAGCACGATCAGCAATACCAAAACGACCACCGTCGCTGAGCCGCGTTCGTTCTTCATGGATTACTCCGCACTACTGCTTCAAAGCTGAACATCGGCCGCACCCGCACCGTTTTATTCGAGCTGGCCAATTCCAATTCCCAGCGCCAGGACTCGACCTGCTGCCGCTGGTCAACCTGCATCTGTGAAACCCGGACATTCCCTAATACCGCGGCGCGATCACGTTTGACCACGCCATTGGCAAACCAATACAGCACCTCGTTCGTTCCGTGCGGTATGTAGAGCGAACCTCCGACCAACCGTGGTGGGGCCGTGGCACTCCGGACATCATCGCGCCAGCGCTCCCCAACGTGCAGAACACGCTCAATATCATCGGCATTGCGGCGCAGATCGCTCGCCCCTTTAAAGGACTGCCAAAACAGCGGAGTCGCGAGCGTCATCACCACCGTCAGAACGCCAATGTACACGAGGCATTCAATTATTGTGAACGCATGTGGGTCGCGATTCTGACTCATGGAACGACCACCTCCCGCACAATCGGTCCGCCCGGCAATGGTTTTGCTGCGGGACGCCATTCCAACTTCAACCGTCGCCCTTGCACCGTTAGCATAAACTGCCCCGCCGGCAGGTTCTTGGCCGCTTCCGCGCGAACTGGATATGCTTGAACACCATCCTTGAATGCCCGCCACTCCCCGGCCACCAACGCCTCAACCTCGCCATCGACAATTTCCATTGCCACGGCATGGTAATAATAGCCCCGACATTGCCGGTGATCATTGGCCAACGACAAACCCAATGGGAAAGCAGCCGTGGACAGAATCACCAGTGCCACCAATAGCTCGACCAGGATCGAACCGTTATTCTTGCGCCTGTTCACCATGATGACAGATCCGTCACGACGGTCGTTAAAACCTGAAACACACCGACACAAATCATACCGACGACGACACCGTTGATGATCACCAACGCCGTTGTGATGACTTGCGAGGCGGCCTGTTCCTGCTGATACGCCTGCGCCTCCAGCGCTTCATGCCAACCTGTCAGCGCCTTCATAAACCCACCGCGCGCATGCACCGCATTCGTCAACCGCCACCGGAACTCCCCCGCGTCGTCCAACTCAGCAACCACGTCAGTCAATGGCAAGCCGGTTCCCAACCGGGCCACCACCAGTTCCGCATGCTGGATAAACACCCTGTTCGCGGTACTCGCGGCCGCCAAGCGCACCGCCTCCGGTTCTGGCACCGCCGCATCGAGCAGCACCGCCAGCATCGCCGAGAAATCCCGCTGCATCCGTTTCCGCCGCCACGGCAACCGCCACGCCACCCGGTCCGTTGCCCACGCCAGCCAACCAATCCCACGCGGTCCCATGACATAGGCCAGGAGTGTCGATGCCATCACAAAAATCAACACACCCTGCACAACCGACACAAGAGTCTTGTGCTCGACCATGATCTGGAGCAATGGCGGCAGTGGCTTACCACCGAGTAAGTACACGCAAATCTCTTGAAATTTCGGCACAATCACTGTCGTCAGAAAAGGCCAAATCACGAGGCCTGCTGGATTCACCACCACTACCAATACGATCCAATAGTTCAACCCGCTCATTAGTTTAGAGGTCCCATCTGTTAGCGACCGACGACAGGCCGGCAAAACTTTCCGTATATCACCAAGCCGTTCTCCCGCCGCCAGCATTCCGACGACCTGCGGCGGCAACAGTTGTGGGACTTTTCCCAAACCTTCCGTTAACCGCAGGCCCGTCTCCAGATAAGCAGCCAACAAATGAAACCGGATGCCCAGCGTTTGGTCCTGACTTTGTGAGGCACTAACAATCGCTGTTTCTGAACTTTGTCCGCGTGCCAAGCCGGTCTCCAGCAAATCCAAGAAGAACCGTGCCCGTTCCTGCAGCCGCAACGGCAAACTGATCAGGCAATACACCACGAGCACAAAAATCAGGAGCGGTAGCAGCCAAAACACACAGAACCAGAAAAGTGCCATTAGCGGCGGCCAAAACAGGTCCGGATGAAGCTGAGGCTCCTCATAACCCGACCCCAGATGCGCAAGAATTGTTATCAGACTAATCATGTTTCATCAGCAGTATGATATCAATGGTAAGATCTGCCCCAACACAACGTGAATCAGAGTTAAGATCTGACTAACGATCAAACAGCCAAGGACCAAGATGGCCACCGGTAATACCGCTTGCAGCAGTAGTTCTGTGCGATATGAGGCTCGGGCCTGATAAATCTCGGCAGCACGCTTGAACCCCGCTGCCAAGTCCTCACCTCCATTGGCCACCAGCCAGACAAACAAGGGTGGAAACACCCGACTCTGAGCTGCAATCTCAGCGAAACGCCCGTGACCGCTGGTCAATCGTGCCTGCCAATTCGCCACCTCTCGGCCGGCCGGTGAATCGGCTTCCAATTGCCGAAGGAATTCTAGTGCGTCAGCCAACGGGCAACCGCCGCGAATCATCACTTCTAATGCTGCCGCACTGCGCCAGACATTTGCATCGCGGAAAACTGGCAACCGCCAACTGACCCAATGGCGCAACCCCGGAAAAGTTGCCAAAGCTGCAACAACCAGAGAGAGCAAAGCCAACAACACAACTGGCCCCCAGAATCCATAGGGTGCCATTTGCAATGTAAATACTGTTATTGTCGGCAATTCCTTTCCTCCCAATAGGGCTGGGTAAATCTCCGGCAGTACACCTGACAATAACGCGACGAGACTCAGTGCGAAAAACACCGACAAACCGAGCGATGCAAGCAGCACAATCAGTGGATATACAAGCACTCCCTTCAGCCGGGTCCAGACAACATCAGAGCGCCTGTAGTAATCCGCCAATAGCGTCAGCATGCCCGGCAGATCGTTGCTGCGCACACCCACCCGCAGCATCTGCACATAAAACTCCGGCAGCTTGCGTGCCGCCAAAGCTTCCGGGAGTGGCATCCCCTTTGCCAGATCGGCCTCCAGCAGCTCCAATTCCTTCCGCAATCCACCCCGCCCCATCGTCGTGCATAACTGTTTTAAGGCCCCCTCGAGCGGGATGCCGTCGCGCAACATCGCGGCCAACTGTTGGTTTACAAAAGCGAATTCATCGAGTTTCACAGTCCCAGCACCCTCCTGATTTCGGCAGCGTTGGTTACACCGGTTTGAACCAGTTCGCGCGCAACCACCTCCAGCGACCGGCCCGGCTCGAACACCTTGGTCCCTTGCGGCCGCAACCATTCCACCAACGGCACACAGCCCTTGTACCCGGTCTGCAAACACCCGCCGCAGCCCGCCCCGCTGCAGCCAGAACAAAGTCGGCGCACCAACCGCTGGTTCACCACCATCTCCACGACCGATAGCACTGCATGCCGGTCCGGACACATCACTAGCAACCGATCAAAAACGCCTTTGCACGAACCAGCATGCAGCGTCGAAATGACCAGGTGACCGGTCAACGCGGCGCGCACGGCGATGTCGGCGGTTTCATCGTCGCGAATTTCGCCGAGCACCAACACCTGCGGATCTTGGCGGAGCAGGTGCCGCGCCGCCTTGGAAAAAGTCAGCCCGCGCGCCTCGGCCACCTCGGTTTGCATGATCCCGGGGATGACCTGTTCCACCGGATCTTCCACTGTGATGATATGCCGTCCGCTGCTCGCGGCGAGGTGCCGCAGGCAGGCATAAATCGTTGTCGTTTTTCCACTGCCGGCCGGCCCGGTCAACAGCAGCAAGCCAGCAGTCTGCCGGAGGAACCGCTCCATTTCAGTTCGGGCGTCAGCAGGGAACCCCAATTCCCCCAGCGTCAGCGCCGCGGCATTGGAAAAGAGCCGGAGGACGATCTTCTCGCCGGTAACGGTGGGATACGTGGCGACCCGGATATCGTTGTGGGCGCCCACATCTTCTTTGGCGATGCGGCCGTCCTGGGGCAACGAATCCTGGTAGGTTTTTAGGCGTGCGAGGAATTTAATGCGGCCACATACGCGGTCGACGGTATCGGCCGGCAACTCCGTGGGCAGTGACAGGACACCATCCAGCCGAAACGAGACACTGCCACCTTTCCCGACTGTTTGGAGATGAATATCCGAAGCTTGCGCGGCTTCCGCCTGGTGGATGAGCCGCTCCACAATCTCAACCGCTGTCGTTTCCGCAGGCATGCAACTGCGTTTATACGCCAGTCACCGGGTTGCAACCAGCGGAAAGTATTGGTGCGTGTCGAAGGGCCGCTCGTTGATTAGCAGGACAGGCGTCCCGCCTGTCAGTCATTTGAATCAACAGGCGACCCCTGTCCAACTTACCGAAAAACAGGCGGGACGCCTGTTCTACTTTGTTCGGCGAGCCAGCCCCTGCACCCGACTAGGCTGCTTCTTTGGCTGGTTTCTTCTTGAGCAACGGCTCCCGTTGACCGGTGACAACGGCCCGATTGATGGTGACTTCGGCGATGTCGTCGCGACTGGGGATGTCGTACATCAGCTCGACCATCAATTTCTCCAGCAGCGAGCGCAACGCGCGAGCGCCAGTGCCCTTTTTCAAAGCAGCCTCAGCCAGCGCATGCAGCGCGTCAGCCGTGACATTGAGCGCGACCCCTTCCATCGCAAAGAGCTTTCGATACTGCTTGATCATCGCGTTTTTGGGCTCAGTCAGGATCGCCACCAACTCCGGCTCGGTCAGCTCACTCAGCACCGGCACGATCGGCAACCGTCCAATAAATTCAGGAATCAAACCGAACTGGAGCAAATCCTCCGGTTCAACCTGTTCGAGAATCGACAGGCGTTGGTCGGAAGTGGCCGCCGCGTGTTCGCGCGCAAAACCGAGCGTGTGTTCGCCCGTGCGCCGGGAAATGATTTTGTCGAGCCCCACAAATGCGCCCCCGCAGATAAACAAGATATGCTCGGTATTGACGCGGATGTATTCCTGCTGCGGATGTTTGCGGCCGCCTTGGGGGGGAACATTACAAGTCGTCCCTTCCAGAATTTTCAGCAAGGCCTGCTGAACCCCTTCACCGGACACATCACGGGTAATGCTGGCCGAATCACTCTTCCGCCCGATTTTGTCAATTTCGTCCACGTAGACGATTCCGTGTTCGGCGCGTTTAACATCGTAATCACAGCTTTGGAGGAGCCGCAAAATGATGTTTTCCACGTCTTCTCCCACGTAACCGGCTTCGGTGAGCGTGGTGGCATCCGCAATACAAAACGGCACATCCAGAATGCGTGCCAGCGTCCGCGCGAGCAGGGTTTTCCCGGAGCCGGTCGGACCGATCAAGAGGATATTACTCTTCTCAATCTCAACGTCCCCGTGATGCTCAACAATGTGCTGCTGTTCGTCCTGCTGGATCCGCTTGAAATGATTATGAACCGCGACGGCAATGCTCTTCTTCGCCCGGTCCTGTCCGATGACGTACTGATCCAACTGGCGCTTGATCTCCGCGGGCTTGGGAACGGCCAACCGCCGCCCGGACTTTTTCCCCGGCACCTGGCTGAGCTCTTTATCGACAATGCTCTTGCAGACCGTGATGCAATTGTCGCAGATGAACACGCCCGGCCCGGCAATCAGCTTGCGCACTTCCCCGTGGGTTTTCCCACAGAAACTGCACATGGTCAGATTGGTGGGAGTGCGCGGCATGGAACGACTCAGGCCGGTTTCTTATCGAGATCACGACGCGACTTCACCACGTCATCCACCAAACCATAGTCGCGCGCCTCACCGGCGGACATGAAGAAATCGCGGTCCGTATCCTTGGCGATGGCTTCAATGGTCTTACCGGTGTGCAACGCCAGAATCTCGTTGAGCCGGTCGCGGGTGTGGAGAATTTCCTTGGCCTGAATGCTGATATCACTCGCCTGCCCTTGGACACCGCCCCAGGGCTGATGGATCATGATCCGGGCATTCGGCAGCGCGAAGCGTTTGCCTTTTGTGCCGGCTGCCAGCAACACGGCGCCCATGCTGGCCGCCTGACCGATACAATAGGTGGTAACGTCGCACTTCAAGAACTGGATCGTGTCGTAAATCGCCAGGCCGGCCGTGACCGAGCCACCGGGCGAATTGATGTAGATACTGATGTCTTTCGCGGCATCCTCCGATTGGAGAAAAAGCAACTGTGCCGTGACGATGTTTGCCACATGGTCATCAATTCCCGTGCCGAGAAAGATAATCCGATCTTTCAGCAGCCGCGAGTAGATGTCATAGGCCCGTTCGCCGCGGCCAGTTTGTTCGATGACCGTCGGGATCAGAATTTGTGATAATGCCATGGCTGCCTTATGCTTTCGCTGCTTCTACCTTCGCATTGGCGAGGAGAAAATCAAGGGTCTTGGCCACAAGAATCTGTTCCTCAACTTCGCCCAAACCACCCCGCTCATCCAACTGCGCCTTCAATTTTTCCGCCGGCATCCGATACCGGGTCGCCATGGCGGCCAACCGCTGTTCCATCTCGGCTTCCGTCACGGTCAACTTTTCCGCCTGCGCAATCGCATCGAGAATGAATGAGGTCCGGACACGTTCCTTCGCCCCTTGGGAGGCGTAGCCAAAAATTTCGTCCTTCTTGCTTTCGAGCACGTCCTTGCCAAC
>Ga0316231_1002187_pt1 | contig 19201 bp, 12 predicted proteins | sample TBH18027metaG_FD_206002 | JGI IMG/M metagenome (GOLD analysis project Ga0316231, IMG submission 206002) | Freshwater microbial communities from Trout Bog Lake, Wisconsin, USA - TBH18027 | ecosystem: Environmental > Aquatic > Freshwater > Lake > Hypolimnion/Profundal zone | place: USA: Wisconsin...
TTTCTTCGGCGAAGGCGTCTTGCCTGGATCGTCTTCCATCCGCTGCACGATAATGCGCAGCGCCCAAACCAGGGCCACCACGAATGTCAGCACTGGCGCTGCCGCCCACACATAGGCTCTCTGGCTATATCCGATGGTCTCGATCATGATCTTGACACAGATCGGATAGATCATAACCGCGGACGCGATCACCAGGACGGCGCCCACCCATAACACCTCGCGAACATTGAATAGGCGCTTCTTGGCTCCAAACGCGAGCACGAGAAAGAACACCATGATGGTGATGATGCGCAGGTTGAGTTCGACTTGGTCTGAAAGGTGATGAAATGGGAGATGCAAGGTGGTATTCCGAATCGCTAATGTAATAGTCGTATGATACCTTATGGCGGTTGCAACGAACAAAAAAATGCCGCCGGCCTTTCGGCGGCGGCAAGACGAGGGATGAGCAATGTGGGGGCATAAAACCTTGCCACGAAGATATTGTAGGCCATCAGTATTAACTGATCATTAAGAGACATTTAAATGTTCGTTATCGATGTCTCTGGGTCGGCGGCGCACCCCGCACTGAAGTACGGGGCTAGTTTCGACAGACAGCCCCTCCGGGGCATGACGTCCGGGTCAAATGCCCCGGAGGGGCAATGCGCCTAGCCCTGTACTTCAGTGCAGGGATCTTCTCTCTCGTGCGCTAGTCGGCTCGCCGACCTCAATGCCGCCAATCGTCAAGTTGCAATTGCCGTGCGGTTTGTCGGTATCGTAGATTAGCACGATTGAGCGGATGGTCTGCCCGGCGGCAAGCACGCCGACGCGGCACTCGTACTTTGACCACCGGCCCACTGACCCTCGCATTGCCATCGGATGCATGCTTCTGTTGCCGATGTCGTTAATGTAGTCGCGCAGGTTACGGCCGTCGGAGAGATTCAGGTCGATTACCGAGTTGCGGCTTGTGTCCGTGCCTGGCTTGAGCCAGAAGCGCAGGATGGTCTCGGGCTTGATCGATAAGCCGCCACCTACGAAATCGAACAGATCGTAGATCGAAGCCGGGTGTTTGGCGCCAGCCGCGGGGCTGGCGGTTAGTACGAGACCCATGCCGCCTTTAATCCCGGCGCCCGGAACCAGCCGGAGGTCCGACGATTCCAGGTCGTTCGATAACGCGCGCTTGCAGAGCGGCGCCGACTCACCGGTCTCAAAGTGAGTGGCGAACCTGCCGTTCAGCTTTGCGCCGCCCGGGTCGCGGCCGTTTCCGCGCGCAAAGATATTCCTGTCGGCCGGGAAAGTGAATGGATTGCCGCCCGTGGTATCGGCGCAGAGAACGAGCTTCTTGACAGGTGCGGCCATTTCGACATTGTCGCCAGGCGGGGTCCCGCACGCCACGGAGTGAAGGGTAACAGCGCCGTTGCCGACAAGTATTCGATCCTGACCGAGTCCGCCGTTATGAATTTCCGTGGCCCCTGCGCTCATGAGCGAAAGCGCTCCTATTCGCGTGGCGCCCCATGTATTCATATTGGACATCGTAACGGGCCCGTGGCATTCCGGATCAATCTGGACCGCGAAATCCGAAGGGGTCCACCCCGGAGCGAACAGCGTATTACACAAATGCAAGCCTGCCGGGCCAATGTTGCGAATATGAAGCGGATGAGTGACGCTGTCGGATTCGTGATTGATGACCCATCCACCGCCTCCCTTGCCGCCGTCCGCGGTAAAGAGGATGCCCGTCCCTCCTGGGCAGACCGCATTGTTGATTTGCAGCTCGCCAGGACTACTTCCCACCGTGATCGCCTCCTGATGCAAGACAATATCGTAGTCGGGCTTTGCACCGGACGGATCCGACTTGCGGGGCGGCTGTCCGGCAAACTGCCTCACCCAGAGATGTGGGTTGAATGTGCAGCCGTCGATCACTCCACTGCCCTTGCTTACCCAGAACCCCTTGCGAAGCGAGTTGCTCATGACATAGCGGATCAGATGTCCGTCGCTTGGATTGCTCCCGAAGTCGCAGAACTGGTAAGCGTTCACGGCTGCGATTTCCAGCAGGTAGCAGCGCGGGCCAAGGGATCGGAATGTCCAAGGATAGGCAGCGACATCGTCGATCTTTTGGTCCGGGTAGTAGATCGTAATTCCCCTTGCGCCGGAGCCCGCCGAAAGTTGAATGAACGGCTGGCCGCTCTCCTGGCCGCGCCCGCCAACGGGCATTAGCACTGTGCCGGCCGATTGCGCATGATGGGCGCCGTCACAGCAGCCTCGCAGTTCAACGCCGCTCGCCACGAGCAAGCTGCCCGAGAAGCGATAAAGGCCTGCTGCGGCATAGACCGTGCCGCCGCCCTGCTTGCGGGCCGCGTCGAGCGCCTTCTGGAACGCTGCCGTATTGTCGCTCGGTGCGGCGTTCAGGCCGTCTGATTTGGCGCCGTAATCAGCCACATCGAAGAGCAGAGGTTTAGCGGGTCTTGGATCGGGAGGCAGAGGAGGAGCCTCCGGAAAATGCTGGGATTTGACAAGGCCGGGCTCGATCTGCACATCTCCATCGCTGAAGTTTTCTACTTGATCCCGACCGATGCCGCCGATGATCAGAGCGCGAGATACATGCGGAGCAAGTTTGACGCGATCTCCGGGATGCTCGAGGCGGCAGTCTATCATGGTAAGCATTCCCAGACCTGTCATCTGGACATTGCCTGCGATATCGCAGTTCTCCATCTGTACCAGCGCGGAGCTGTCTGAACGAAACGCGGCAGGAGCTGAAAACCGGCAAGACTCGAACTGCAAGAATGCTCTGTGGGTAGCTTCGGCCAGAACGCCGGCCTCGGTTCCCGTCAGGTTGCAACGGGTAAATTGAAAGCCGCCGCTTTCGACGGCATGAAGGCCGATATTGCAGGCGGACGTATTCACGTCGTACATGTGACCGTACGGAAGTTTCTTGTTGGCGGGATTACGCTGGAAAAGAATCCCCGTTCCATAGCCTGTCACGCCAACATCGGCCACCGCGTGCCCGTCGGTGCGCTGGAATATCAAGCCGGTCCCGTGATCGAGAAGATACTTTTCTATGGCCGCTTTGTCCGGCGTTGCTCCCAGGCCGGAATTGATCCAGTACGATGGGCCAAACCGCATGTGCACAATTCGAGGTGTGTCGGAACAGTCGAACATCTCGAAACCTGTCTTGAGCGGTGTCCCGTACACATTTCGCACTTCCGAGAGTTCGTTGTCGTATTCGCCGAACCGAAGAGCCTGATACGAGTTGACCAGGGTCACGTTCTTTACGGTGAAGCAGTCTATGCCGGAGCCGCCTATCTGCGGGCGCGTACCGATCGTCCAGGGATAGGGCGTAATGTTGTCCGCCTTCTGATCCGGATACCATATGGACAAATTGCGAACGCATGCCCCGAATTGAAGTGTGATGAACGCGGCGGGGCCGTCAGCGCCTCGGCCCCCACGCGGCATGAGGATCGTCCCTTCGACTCTCTGTGAGCCGGATGTCGCGCCGGGCTGCTTCCAATCGCCTCGCAGCGTCACATTTGGCCGAAGGTTCAGGCTTCCGTCGAACGAGTAACGGCCTGCCGGCAGGTAGACCACGCCTCCGCCCGCGTCGGCCACGGCGTCAGCCGCCTTCTGCACCGAAGCCGTGCAATCGGATAACCCATCCGCTTTCGCGCCATATATCGGATCTGTTACGATCGCCTGCGCGACAGCATAATCGTCGGATGGAAACTGCGTCGAGATAATGCGCGGCTTCAAATCGGAGTGGGTGGCCGTGGCGCTGATCAGAATCACGAGCGCCCCCAGAAGAGAGATGGAAAGTTTCATGGTCAATCCCTATCGTAGGATGGGCGTCCCTGCCCGTCACGACCACAGTCAGGGCCTGGCTGCATCGCGGATGGCCTGAATGCCGGCCGCCAATCCGCCCTTGTGAGAGAATACCGACGAGCCGGCGATGATAACGTCCGCGCCCGCGGAAACGACCGCGCCGACAGTTTGAGGGTTGATCCCGCCGTCCACCGCGATCTCGTATGTAAGATTGTCTTTCGACGCGCGCTCACGCAGGGCGCGAATTTTGGGAAGCGTGCTCTCGATAAACTTCTGGCCGCCAAAACCGGGGTTGACCGTCATAACCAGCACTCTGTCAATGTCGCCAAGCAGCCACTCGATCGCCTCGATGGGCGTTCCCGGGTTGAGTGCGAGCGCTGCCTTTGCGCCGCTGTCTTTAATCTGATGGATGACGCGGTGCACATGGTAGCAAACTTCCGGGTGCACGGTAATCATATTGCAGCCGGCGTCGATAAAATCGCCGATATAGCGGTCGGGTTCGACGATCATCAGGTGAGTATCGAACGGCGCTGTTGTGCATGAGCGCAAAGCGCGCATGAGTTCCGGTCCGAACGTGATGTTGGGGACGTAGCGGCCGTCCATCACGTCAAAATGCAAATAGTCCGCACCGCTCGCAACAAGCGATTCGGCCGCTTGCCGGAAAGCGCCGAAATCGGCCGACAACATGGATGGACTGATCTTTATCATTTGGTTTCCTGCTTGACGAGCTTACCGTCCAGGTAGATACGCATGATGACCTTGTTGCCAAATCCTGCGACCTGTTGGTCGATTATCTTGCCTGCGTCGCGGGTCTCGTCATATACGACATTGGCGCCGGTGGCGTCCTGGACTTCGATCTGGACATTGTGCTGTCCGCCGCCGCTTGGCAAGCGGAATCGGATGTGGAACTGGCGTTGCCTGGGAGCCGTGCCCACGGGACTTGCGGGCGACGTCGAGTTCGTGTCCGCTGGCCCCGTCGTGGGAGTCGCGGGCGCTGCAGGCGGCGGCGCGGTCTGGTCGACCGGGGCGCCGTTGTCCCCCAGTGTGGTCCCGGAAACAGCCGCGCACTGGGTTGACTCTCCATTGACGTTGACTGCCGTGACCGTATACGAGTGCGTTTCATTCGTTCCGAGGCGCATATCGGAATAGGTCGATTGGGTGACGCCCGAGGCGATCTTCTTGCCGTCCCTGTATACATTGTAAGAGCTGGCGTTGGTGACCTCATTCCAGGAAAGGTCGATCTCATTGACTACCGTGGCGCTGGCCGACAGGCCGGTCGGAGCCGGTGGAGGGCTTGGGCCTTTGCTCACTGAGATGTTTATCGGGGTCTTATGTGAGACCATTGCATTCGCAACCGGATTCTGGCCAGTAACGATCCCCGCCGGGATCACATCGTTGAACTCGGGAGTTACGACGCCAATTGGGAGGCCGTTCATTTGGATCATTTGCTTGGCTTTGGCCAGAGTGTCCTGAGTGATGTCTGGAACTTGGCTAAGCGGCGGACCGTCGCTGACTGTGATATCCACATTCTTGCCGGACTTGATTTCACGCCCGGAAGGTACAGATTGCGTAATGACCGTGTTGACAGGCCAGACATCGCTGTAGCCGTGGCCCTGAACGACCAGGTTGAAGTGGTTGGACTTGGCGATCTTTTGCGCATCTGCGAACTGCTGGCCGACCAGATTCGGCACGACTGTGTCCGACGGCACTGTAAGGAACTTTGTCGCGATAATGACGACGGTGATGATTCCCACCACGACCAGGGCGAACAGAATCATGACCAGTTTGCTGAGCCAGCCTGATCCCGCTGGCTCCGGCTGAGAATACTGTTGCGCCACGGTGCGGGCTCCTCGCTTGTCCTCTTTCGAGAGTTCACCGGCGGCCTGAGTGAGAAGTCCTGGCGCCGGTTTTGGCGGCGTCCGCTGTGCGGCCTGCTCTTGCGGGGTCCACGAAAGCGGTTTGCCGGCCCGAAGTTCCTCCCTGGCTGTCTGCAAGTCCGACAGAAGGGAGCCCATACTTGTGTACTTGTTGCGCTGGTCCGTGCTGAGCGCTTTTTGCGTAATGCCGTCGATGGCTGATGGAATGCCGGAATTGGCGGCCGCGGGCGAGAAGGAAACCAGATCGTTGTTAGCTGCCGGCTGCGAACCCGTAAGCATCTCGAACAAAATGAGACCCAGGGCGCGAATGTCGCTGCCAGGGACCTGATGGTCACTGTGCAAACTGTCGTGAACCGCCTGCGATATCGCGAAGTCGGCGACCTTGACGTGACCTTCGGGTGTTAAGAGGACTTCTTCCGGGCAGAGGTGTCCATGACCTATTCCCTGCTCCAGCGCAAATTGCGAGGCTTGTGCGATCGCGATGGCAATATCGAGCGTGACCGATAGGCTAAAGGGTGCGACTCGTCGGATGCGCTCGCGTAGTGTGATGCCCCGCACATATTCCGTTGCCAAATAGGCGCCTTGTGGAATTCCACCTTCCCCCGATATCTGTGTGACTTCGTAAAAATCGAGGATGCTCAAATGACGTCCGATCGCGGCGGCGCGCGATGCGGCCTCGGTTATCGTTGGCGCGGGCATTTCGATAGGTATCTTGCGCAGCAGCACGATCCGGCCTGCGTGGTCATCGCCCGAGGTCGCAAGGAGCTCCCGCGCCTTGAATGCCACGTTGTCGAAATCGCCGACTGTGGGGCTGGCAGGTTCAATCAGTTCGTACTTATCGTTAATATTGTTAGCCATGGTGGTTATCGGTTGCTCTTGTCTTCTGCGCCGTCATCTGGCCTGCGCCGATTGATGAATGCATACGCGACGCAAGATATCAGCATTACAATGTATACGACTCCCAGTAATGCCGTTCGAGTTCCAATCCGTGGGTCAAACGATCCGCCGAAATAGACGATCCCGACGAATACGACCCAGCAGGTAAGTAGCGCATCGGCAATGCGTGACATTTAGAGGCTCCGTTGTCTTAACAGAGCTGAGCGGACTGCTGCCTCAGGCGCCTCGTGTCCGGCTGTTGCGTGGCCCAAACTGTTCAGGAGCACAAAGCGGGCGCTTCCTGCAACGGCCTTCTTGTCGTGCCCAAGCAGCGCCATCACATCGTTGATATAAAGCCGCTCGTCCAGTCCGATCGGAAACCTCGCCTTGCTGAGCGTGTTGGTTAGGGTCGTCGTGACATCGGGCAAGGTGATGCCCATCTCTTCGCCGATCAGGCAGGCAGATACCATACCCACAGCAATCGCTTCGCCGTGCCGGTAGACATGGTATCCGGTGAGAGCTTCGAGCGCGTGTCCAATGGTGTGTCCGAAGTTGAGGATCGCCCGCAACCCCAACTCCCGCTCATCCTGCTCAACGACTTCCGCCTTGATCTGGCATGATCGGGCTATGGCAGTCAAAAGGTAATCGGAGGTGAGCCGCAAAAGACCAACGACATCCTTGTCGATCTCGCGATAGAAATCTGCGTCGTAGATAGCGCCATACTTGATAATCTCCGCCAATCCCGAGCGGCGCTCGCGGTAGGGCAACGAAGTCAGGGTGGTAGGATCGATCAGTACAATCTTTGGCTGATAGAACGCGCCGATCAGGTTCTTGGCATTTTCAAAGTTAACGCCTACTTTTCCACCGACACTACTGTCCACCTGAGCCAGAAGGGTCGTCGGAACCTGGACGAAGTCGAGGCCGCGTTGGAACGTTGCCGCAACATATCCGGCGACGTCGCCAATGACCCCGCCTCCGACCGCGACGATCACAGTTCGACGGTCGACGCTCTTCTCGTACAAGGTCTTGTAGATTCTTCTGACAGTCTGCAGCGTCTTGTAGCACTCGCCGGCCACAAGCACAATCGGAAGCGGTGCGAAACCGGCATCCTTGAGACTCTGGTAAATCTCCTTGCCGTAATAGTTGTCGACTTTGGGATTGATGAGCACGGCTGCCGTGCGCCCTTCACCGTCCGCTATGCCCAGACCGCGCACCATCTGGGCGCCCAGATCGCGTATGACATGAGGCCGTACGATAATGTCGTAAGAACGGCAGTCGAGACTGATGTGTACCTTTTGGCTGTCTTCCAATTCAGGATTTGGGTTTGTGGTTGTTGTTGTCATGATGCCTTGGTGTGACGAGATAGTGCTTCCAGTGTTCGAAAACCAGCGCCGCCGCCTGGTCTGGATTGGCGCAATTGTCCGTGTCAATGACGTAATCCGCAGCCAATTCGTATTTTGGATAGCGTTCCTGTTGCAACTCGACGATACGCTCCATAAGGTTGCCGCCGTAGTCGGCAATAATCGGTCTGAGCGCTAGCTTGTGACCGATACGGTCGATTATGGTCTCCGGACGCGCTCTGAGCCACAGAACATGACCGAGGCTCTTGAGCAGCGAGCGATTCTCGGCGCTCAGCGGAAGTCCGCCCCCCGTCGACACGACCATCCGCATGGCGCGCCGCGGAGTATGTGCTTGTTTATCGCACTCGAGTAGGCTGCCGAGTGTCTGCGTTTCGATGGCGCGAAACCGCTCTTCGCCGTGCTGGGCAAAGATCTGAGCGATCGGCATTCCCTGCACGATCTCAATCTCCTTGTCGGTGTCTACAAATCGCGCTCCTGCCCGTTCCGCCACTCTGCGGCCGACCGCGCTCTTGCCTGCGCCCATAAAGCCAATAAGGACAATATTCGACACGCGCCTACTCGCTTTGCGTCGACGCAGTACGTCGTCGAATCCGTGCGGCAAAGGCTTGATAATTCTCTGCAATCTCACCCACGCTGTCACCGCCGAACTTCTCAAGAAACGCTCGCGCAAGGACTATGCCCGTCATAGCCTCGCCCACGACCGCGGCCGCCGGAACTGCACAAACGTCGGATCGTTCGGCAAAAGCAGGGACGCCCTTCTTTGTCTGAAGATCTACCGACGGCAATTGCTTCATGAGTGTGGCGATCGGCTTCATGGCAGCCCGAACAATTAATGGTTCGCCGTTTGTAATTCCGCCCTCGATGCCGCCGGCGTTGTTCGATCCCCGCAAGAACCGCTGCTCGTTGTCGTCGTAGAAAAATGGATCGTGTACCGCGGAGCCAGGAATATCGGCGCATTCGAACCCGAGGCCGATCTCGACTCCTTTGATCGCCTGAATGCCCATGAGCGCCTGCGCGAGCTGACCGTCGAGTCGTGTTTCCCAACTGGAGTAAGAGCCCAGCCCGATCGGTAGTCCGAGCGCCACTACTTCGAAAACACCGCCCAGAGTATCGCCGCGCTGCTTGGCGTCGTCGATCGCGGCGATCATTCGGCCCTCGGCATGGCTGTCGACTACGCGCACCGGCGACGCGTCGCTCAACTCGGCAATTCTTCGTAAGTCGATCTTGGCGGCATCGACACAGATGCCGCCGATATTAACCACATGCGATGCGATTGTGATACCGAACTCCCAGAGGAGCAACCTGCAGAGCGATCCGACTGCCACCAGTGTCGCTGTATTGCGCGCGGAAGCACGTTCGAGAACGGGGCGAAGCGTTTCGTGCGAGTACTTGAGCATGCCCGCGAAGTCGGCGTGACCGGGTCTGGGTACATTGCTTTCGCGAGTGAGAGGCGTTCCAGGAGGGAGAGGCTCGATTGACATGTTGGTCGTCCAGTTCGCCCAATCGGCGTTGCGGACGAACATCGTTACCGGATTGCCCATCGTCTTTCCGAATCGGATTCCGGAAAGGTACTCCACTGTATCGGTTTCGATCTTCTGCCGGGCGCCTCGTCCATAACCACCCTGACGCCGCTTGAGCTGCTCGCTGATGAACGTGGTATCAACAGTAAGCCCTGCGGGAAACCCCTCGACGATCGCCGTCAATCCGGGCCCGTGAGACTCCCCGGCGGTTAGAAATCGAAGCACTCCGCGCCCCCCTGCACTGGCCGATGCGGCCGCGACATACCAAAATTGCTGTGCAAATTATACCGTTGCCGAGGGGGCCTTGTAAAGGCAATGCCAAAGAACTCTTGTGGTAAAAGGGCTATTTGCTATTCTTGCGTATATTCACCGCTACTTGCGGCGGGCGAGCAGCAGGCAGACGTCGTCGTGCAAGTCGCCGTCTTGAAAGTCCAGAGCGCCGTCATAAATGGCCTGGCCCAATTCCTGCAGCGGTTTGTGTGAGCCCGTTCGTTTGGCTATGCGCGCGATACCTTCGTTGCCCAGCAGCACGGCGCCTCGCCGCGCTGCTGTTAGCCCGTCTGTTGCCATAAGCAAGGTGTCGCGGGATTGTAATCTTGCAGTCTTGATGCAATAAGTAGAATCCGGCTCGATACCGAGCGGCATTCCGGTCATTTCGATCTGTTCTACACGTCCGTCCGTCCGCAGGATGATCGGAGGGTCCATGCCGGCCACAGAGAACGAAATATCGCCATTTGTCGTATTCAGAACGGCGACTGCCACGACTATAAACCATCCGTCGCTGCCTTTGTCGAATTGATGGGTATCGAAGAGGAATTGGTTAAGCTTGGCAAGCGCAACTTCGGGGGCGCGGTGCTCGTAGAGGAAAGCGCGCAGAGCGTGCTTGACTTCCATCGTCCGTGCTGCCGCAGCCAGACCTTTGCCAGATGCATCGCCAACAATAAGAGCGACTGACTCGGAATTTAGTGCAAACAGATCGAAAAAGTCGCCACCAACCCTCGCCTCGCTCAATGCGGCTCGATAAAGCGCCTCCGCGTCGATTCCTGAGTAACTGGCGGGCGGGGATGCCAGCAGCATCGAATGCTGCAGGATTGCTGCGATGCGTTTGTTCTTAGCGGCAGCGGCGGCAAGCCTGTCTTGCATATGCTTGCGGTCGGAGATGTCTATCAAGAACCCTTGATACCACTTGACCTTACCGGCAGTGTCGACTACAACCTTTACGTTCACGGAAGACCAGAAAAGACTGCCGTCTTTTCTACGCATCTGTGCAGTGAAGTTTATTACAATGCCTTTGGCCTGCAAAATCTCTTGCAATTCGGCGCCTTGATTTGGATCGACAAGCAGTTGCATGGCGTTGTCGAGCGACGCCATCATCGATTCGGGACTGGAGTAGCCGACCAAGCGGGCCATGGCGGGGTTTGCTTGCAAGATGCGTCCGGTCTCGTCCGTCCGCATGATGCCTTCTATCGCATTCTCGAAGATCATGCGGTAGTTGTCGTCTGCAGTTTGTGGTATGTCCCAACACTGGCGTTCTGTGATAATTTTCTCCATTATGCGCGACAAGCGCCCTGTCATTAAATTATACGGCACAATTTGGAAATAATTATGAATATTATTTATCGCGGCGCCGGACTTTTATAACACGGTGTATTCCTGTCTGAGGTTACTGCCGGCGGGCAAGCAGGAGGCAAACATCGTCGCGCAATTGTCCGGACGCAAAGGTACGGGCGCCGCCTAGAATGGCTCGGCTAAGTTCAGGCAAAGGTGTGCTGGGGCCGGCCTGTTCCGCGAGGCTAGCCATTCCCTCTATGCCCAGGAATGCGTTGCCATTGCGCGCCTCGGTAATGCCGTCTGTGGCTATCACTATCGTATCTCCGGGTTCAATCTCGGTAGTCATGGTCGTATATGTCGAACTTGACTGGACACCCAGCGGCATACCAATGGTTTCAACCGATTCAGTCGCACCTCCGGCGCGAAATATCAGGCAGGGTTGCCCTCCCGCGATTGAGAATGCGGCATCGCCCGATTTGGTATTTACTACTGCGATAGCCACAACAATGAACCGTCCGTCGTCTTCTTCTTCGATGGCTTGGGTTTCGAAGACAAAATCGTTAAGGTGATTAAGGGCTGTTTCCGCTACATGATACTCGTGGAGGAAGGCGCGAAGCGCGTACTTGATTTCGATTGTGCGTGCCGCTGCGGTCAGACCCTTGCCTGAGACGTCCCCAACGACCAGCGCGACCTGGTCGGACTTGAGAGTGAAGACGTCGAAGAAGTCGCCGCCAACTTCTGCTTCGTGCAGAGCCGCCTCGTAATGAGTCTCCACCTCGATTCCAGCTAGATTGCATCGCGGCGGCGTCTGAAGCATGGATCGTTGCAGCACGTCCGCAATGTGTTCGTTCCTGGCTGCGGAACTGGCAAGAGCGCCTTCCATACGCTTACGTTCGGTGACATCGCGAATGTGGCACTGAATAACGGTCAGTAAGTGCTCACAATAGAGGTTGCCGGCTACCTCCAACTCGCGCCGCTCACCGCAACCGGTTTCAATGGTCAAGTCGTCGTAGCTGACACATCCTTCACGCAATACCTTTCGAAATGCTTCCTGAGAGGCTGCCTTATCCTTAGCAAGCCCGACTTCCCAGAGTTCCTTCCCCACCAGGTCGTCAAGCGAACAGGCCAGAAGTTCCATCATGAAGGGGTTGGCATTGGTGATCTTGCCGAACGCGGAATCGAGGATGAGGATTCCGTGGCGGGCCGTCTCGAATAATCTGAGAAAGCGCAGCCCTGACGTCTTCGCGGCGTCTGCCTCGGACGACGAGTTGGAATAACGCTTTACCATAGATTAGTATGCCACAGGTTTTGGATATTATGCCATTGTTATATGAATATTTATTTTCCTTCTCTAAACTGACGTGGCGTAAGCCCGGATTCCTCGCCGAACATCTTCGCGAAATAGGATGGTTCCTGAAATCCGCACATCCAAGCAATCTCCGATACGGGCTCTTGCGTGATACAATATCTCATTCCAGCGGGATCGGATATCCGTACACTGTTCATGAGGATCGAAGATGCTCAAATTGTTATTCGCCGTGCTCCTGATTGCCATCGTCTCTACTGCCACGGTTCCGCCAGTGGCATGTGCTTCACCAGTGGCGCCGTATCGCGGGGCCGTGCGCCTATTCGTCGACGGCAGGCCGTACTGCGGCATGATCCGCTCTGGATTCAAGGCTCTTCAACCGGACCAGTTTGCGCAGGCGGGCGTCCGCGTTTTCGCGCCGGTCAGCACGCCTTCGGCGGGCTTCTGGGAGGCGCCGGTCGAAACCGGACCAGGCGTCTTCGATTACACATCGGTGGACCAGCTTCTCGCTTCAATAGTCGATGCGAGTCCAGATGGTCGCATCATACTGAGAACCGATATCTCGGCGCCGGAGTGGTGGCGAAACCAGCATCCCAATGACCTTGTCTGGTACCACGCAGCCGACGGAACGATAAAACCGCTCATGCTTCCAAGGCCCGACAGCAACGGACTTCAGAAATATCCCGCGAAAACCATGCCGAGCTGGTCGTCGCCGGATTGGCAGTCGTTGACCGAGGATGCGTTTGGGAAATTGGTGAAGCACATTCAGGCCAGCAAATACGCGTCGAATGTGATTGGCTATCTTATAGGCACGGGCGAGAGCCACGAGTGGTTCGCTTGGGGCAATGAGGTCGATGCATCGCCTATTGATACCACGATGTTCCGGCGCTATCTGACCAAGAAATATGCGACGGATGCGGCGCTGCAGACGAGTTGGGCCGATCCGAATGTTACCCTGGGCACGGCGCAAACTCCCACGACCGACCAGATAACGCATGCATCGCTAGGCTATCTGCGCGATCCGCGCAAAGAGCAGCAGGCGATCGATTACCAGGCGCATGCATCTCAGGTTGAGGCGAATGCGTTGTTAGGAATCGCATCAGCCATCAAGAAAGCATCGTTTGGCCGCGCGGCGGTAGGCGCGTTCTACGGCTACGAGGTCATGGACATCGGAATTTGGGGACACAACGGTCTAACCACGGTTCTTAACAGCAACGCCATCGACTTCCTGGTCAGCCCGCTTCTCTACTGGGAGCATCGCCGTCTCGAAACTGGCACACCGGGGCCGATGGTGCCAATCGACAGCGTTCGACTTCATGGAAAGCTCTGGATTAGCGAGACGGACCTTTGGACATCCGTTAGCCAGGGCACTTCTCAGACCGCCGTTAAGGATGTCGCCACGGATACTGTCATACAGCGACGGAACATGGCGTGGGTGCTGCCAAACGCCGTTGCTCACTGGTGGTTCACGGTGTCAGGCATTAGTTATGACAATCCCGACTTGATGAAGGAGATAGGCAACGAGGTCTCGATCGCCAAAAGGGCGCTGGAGTGCGATGCCTCTTCCGTGGACGAAGTCGCGTTTGTGATCGATGAGCAAAGCGCGTTCTACCACATAAATTCGCGGGCCACGTCGGATTTCATGAGACTCAGCATGGATGGCCTGTTCCGGTCGGGAGCACAAGTCGGCATGTACAACACATCGGACTTGCCGCGTCTTCACAACAAGAAGGTATTCGTATTTCCCAATCTTCTGGCTCCGACGCCCGAAATCAGAAAAGAGATCGAATTGCTCAAGCGTGCCGGCCGCACTCTTGTATTTTTCGATGCGCCTGGCGTATACAAAGACGGCGCTCTCGATCTCGGCGCAGCAGCGGCACTTACGGGAATACACCTGACGCAAGTGCCGACCCAGATGCAGACCGTGACATTGGATGATGCATCGGCCAAAGCGCTGGGCATGACGGGCGGCGTCAAGTACGGTCCCGCGTTCGCGCTTGAGCCGGGGACGCGAGTGGCCGGTAAGACAGGGCTAACTGCCTACGGCACACTGCCCGACGGCGGCATCGGTTTCGCGGTGCGAAAAGCAGACGGTTGGACATCGGTCTTCTCCGCGGCGGGCCAACTCCCGCCCAGCCTTTGGCAAGCCATCTTCCGCGCGGCGGGGGTGCATATCTATGCGGCGAGCGGCGACATTCTGCATGCAAGCGGCGGATGTGTCGGTATTACGGCGAACTCGGCGGGCACGAAGACAATCGTTTTGCCAGGCGCCAAACATGTGACCGAAGCATTTAGCGGACAGGATTTCGGCGTCACGGATCGAGTTTCTCTTCCGATGGAAGATCTTCAAACCGCGATTCTACTTATGAGGTAAACTCGGCTTCGCCGAGACGCGCTTCGCGCGGACCCATCCGGCTCGAAGACTTGCCACCTTCCCGCAACGGGAAGAGAATTCAAGGGTTAATTGCGATAGCGGCCGTGCAAAAACAGGAGAATTTTCTTCCCGCTTCGGGAAGGTGGATCGCGCGGTTTTGCTGAGCGATTCGACTATAACAAGACATCAGCGAGCCGGATGGGTCTTAACGTCGCCCCTGGACCAGATGGGGAGCCACGCGGAAGAATCAGGCTGATCCGTGCTCAAAATGAGCTATATTTTCCTATAATTTGCACTAATCCAAGGAGCAACAACTTTATGCAAGAGAGAGTTCTCAAGTTTGTCGCATTCGCAATTCTGTTTGTGGCGTGCCAATGTACGCAGGCGTTAGCCGGTTCGACCGTCCACATCGGCGATCCCGCGAATCCGGCAGGTCTGCAGAGCGAGTTCGATGCCGCTTACTCAAAGGGCGCTTCGACCATCATTGTCAAGCCGGGCTACTACAGTTTTCCCGCTGCGACCACTCTGCACTTGAGCAACTGGAAAGACACGACGATCAGTTGCTACGGTTGCATGTTCATGGTTAACGACACGACTGGCGGCCATGTGTTCTGGGGCGTGTCTCACTGTGAGAACCTGACGTTGCAGGGGTTGACGATGTCGTGCGCCGCGATGCCGATGTCGGAGAGCCCGATTATTTCGCTCGGGCCGGTCGATGCCAAGGGCTTTCAGACATACAATGTCCGTACACCTGCCGGATATCCCGCGCTGCCAATCAGCGCCTCCGTGTTTCTCGGCGTCGTTGACGGCGTAAAACATCAATTTAAGGCCAATACGGGTGACTGCCTGCACTCGAGAGTGATATTGAACCCGGACGGCACATTCAATTGCGATTTCAATCAGAAGTGCCCGCCGCTTTCTCTGGGCGATCTAATTGTCGCAAGGAACCCGGTCCCTTGGAAGTTCAACTTCACCTATTGCGTGGCCTGCACAATCAAGGATGTCACCCTCTACCACAATGGTTTTACCACGATCCACGAGAACGATGGCAAAGGTATCGTCTTCGACCATGTAATCTGGGCGCCAGGGCCTCCGCCCGCGGGCGGCGCCCAACTCTCGGTGTTTTGCAGCGGTTCGGACGGATCGGACTGTATCAATGACGTCGTCGGCCCGACCTATCGCAATTGCCAGTGGCTGGGACTCCTTGACGACGACGACATCGCTATTCATGGTTTCTTCTGGAAAGTGATCGACGCGTCGGGACATACGGTCACGTTCAAAGACAATACAAGGTATGACGGCTTGATCCTGAATGTCGGCCAGCACCTGCGCATACTCAGCAATACGTTCTTTGTCCAGGGAACGATCATGGCCATCAAGGATGACACAAAAGAGACGACCGTCACCCTGGACCACGAGTGCAATATCCCGCCAGGCTGCTACGCATACAACCCGGATGCCTGTGGGGCTGGCTATAAGATTATCAATTGCGTTCTGGGAAGCTCACGGTCGCGTGGGATTATCGCCAAGGCCGACAATGGGCTGATCGAAGGAAACTCGATCTACAACGCCGCGGTTGCCGCGATCAAGATCGGCAACGATGGATTGAGCGGCGAATCCGGCTATGGCAGCAATCTCGTGGTGCGCAATAACATTATTAACGGCAACGGTCAATCGACCGGAGGCGTCGACGGCGCCATCCATATCGGGGCCGGCGACTTGAAACAGAATAAGAACATCGTCATCGAAGGCAATGTGATTATCGGCCCGGCCTTGTCGTGTTTCTTGTTCGAGGGCGCGGATGGGATCACAATTGCCAACAACACGTTGGTCAATACGGCGCAGGACGCTACAAGGGATACATGCATCATGTGGTTGCGTTCCTGCGACAACGTAAGCCTGACCAACAACCTCCTGATCAACCCTGGGCCCAGGTCGTCCACGCCCTGGTACACCTTGTACTCAAATTGCAATAACGTGACCGGCCTGGACAGCACCGGCCTGGCAACGGCCAGCGATACGTTTGGTCAACACGCGCACTAGAGATTACGCATCCCACAATCGTACGCCGATTTCGTGGTCGATTCGCCAGGGATAGCCCGGCCTCAGGGTTGGATGATGGAACGGATCGTCATAACGGTTTCGAGCCAGGTCATTTCCTTGCGCGTCGCGCAGCGCCAGATGCACGCGGTATTTCACATCGCTTTGAACGGGGAACGATAGCTCGGCCACGCGCACTCCGGTGTCGGCGGGCAGAGATAACTCTTGCTCTCCCCCCGCAATTTCGCGACCTTCCTGAGTGGTGACCCACCACTGGGCGAGGCAGCCGTCGATATCCCTGTCCAGATCGTTGACCGCCCAAATCGCTTCGGGCTGGTCGACATGTTCCATGAAGATGCCGATGGGCGAGTTGGCCTCCTCGAACGCGCGCAAGCCGCCGTCGCCGCCTGGGCCGTCGCTCTTGGGATTGCCCCAGTAATCGTAGACTCCGTAGAAGCTCTGCGGGCACAGGTCGATCCACATGAAATGGAAATAGCCGGAGCAGGGGTTGTACTTGCGAATGCGAAGGTGCTCGATCTGATACTTGATCAGGCGGTACTGGTATTCATGAAGATCCGGGATATGCGGCGCCAGCTTTTCGAGGCGTTTGGCCAGCGCCGGCACGGATCTGAGATTTGCCATCGATGCCGGCACATCCGCGCCGAATTCGCTGAGCATCTTGTGATTGCGACGGACAATGTCCGTATACTTTCCGCCGCCCAGACCGCCATCGTAGTAATGGCTGTCGCCGCTTGCCAAGTCGAACTCGTCCCAGGAGTTGCGAATGGTCGGGCGCGCCGGGTCGAGCCGATGCGCGGCCTGCTCGATGGCCTCGCCGATCCGATTAGCCTCTGGACTTCTCGATTCGTTCATGCAGACCCATCCAAGGATGCAAGGGTGGTCCTTGAGCATATCGATCATGGCGCTGGAGACTGCCACGGCGCGACGAGCAAATTCGTCGTCGGTGGGGAAGTTCCAGTTCAGATCCGTATCCTGCAGCACCAGAAGGCCCAGCCGGTCGCAGATGTCGTAAAATTCGGGAAGCTCCACATGCACATGAACGCGAACGGTGTTGACGCCAACCCGGCGCATCGCCGCCAGATCTCGTTCGTATCGCGCCGTATTCATCTTCGACATATAGACATCCGGCATGTAGGCGGTCCCGCGGACAAAAAGCTTTTTGCCGTTGAGCGAAACGCTGGTTTCGTTCTCGGTACGCGTCATGGTTACCGTTTGAACTCCGAAAATAACCCTATCGCTAAGCAGGCTGCGCCCATCCGTATGAAGCGACACTCTGGCGCAATATCGCGCCGCTTCTCCCCGGTCCCATGTGTTCCACAATCGAGGCTGGTCTATGGATAGCGATGTTTGTAACTGATTGCCGCCTTGAGTAAGAGTGACCGTTCTCTTTTCTTGCGCGACGACAAGTCCGGTATCCACCTCCTCGATCCAGGCATTGAACTCGCCGCCTTCGATTTTGTGTCCGGCCAAAACAGGCCATGTTATCGCTACAGGTTTGGCTGCGCTGCCCTCCGTTACCTGCGCCGTTGCATGCAGCCGGCCGCCCGGAAGGCATGTGTCAGACATCGTCAGCTTAACAGGTCGCCAGATACCCACCGGGTTGACATCGCGCTGAACGAATGTGTCGCAGTGCTCGTAGAGGCCCTTGATCTGATTGCGGATGACGAGAAGGCTGTAGTCGTCGGCGCGTCCTTCGGGGACTTCCTTGTCCCAGGGCGCGGAGACTCGCACGACAAGAGTGTTGGGCTGGTCGCGATGCAAGATTTCGTTAACGTCGAATTCGAACGGTTCGAAGTATCCTTCATGCTCTCCCAAAAGCTGCCCATTTAACCAAGCCTTGGCGAAGTAATCCACGCCCTCGAATGTCAGACGCGCCAGCGTCGCCGGCGTGCTCGGCGCATCGAAATCCAGTCGATACCACCACGCATGGTCATTGAAATATCTCAACTCGCGTCCAAAATAAGGCTGAAGCGCAAAGATCGTCTGCAGATGCGCCAGGCGCGGCAGCGGCTGCCATTCCGATACGCCTTTGCCTATAGTAGTGCGAAAGTCGGGTTCAAAGAGCCCCAGTAGTTCACCCCGGTCGTGAACATCCTGCAATACCTGCCAGCCCTGGGATAAATCGATTTCGATCATGTTGTAGTTCCTTCCGGAGATTCTCGTAGATATCGGTAGTGACGTTGGCATTTTTGCGCGGTCAGCGCGTGTTTCGGTCAGCTACCGGGCCTCGTAGAGGGCGATATTGACAATACTGTCCCCAGGAATCGCGTTCTTGAGGTCCAGGATCGGCAGGTTGTTGGCGTAGATATTCACGGGCTCATCGTTTTTCTGACTCGAGGTGATCCGAATCGCGCTATTTTTCAGATGTTCGTCGACAGCGGGCAGGAAGCCGATGAAGTCGCGACTTTTGAGGTTGAATGGCGTATGAAGGTTTAGCGAATCGTGGAGCAGGACATGCGCTGAATACCCGGTCGCTGTTTTCTCGC
>Ga0316231_1002194_pt1 | contig 19166 bp, 18 predicted proteins | sample TBH18027metaG_FD_206002 | JGI IMG/M metagenome (GOLD analysis project Ga0316231, IMG submission 206002) | Freshwater microbial communities from Trout Bog Lake, Wisconsin, USA - TBH18027 | ecosystem: Environmental > Aquatic > Freshwater > Lake > Hypolimnion/Profundal zone | place: USA: Wisconsin...
TGGCTCCCCCCCCGTCCCGGTCTGCGCGACCCGGGTCTGCGGCACGAAAAAGTAGCAGCACCTGAATGGCCGGCCGGGGCTTTGGCCCCGGCCGGAGCATTCGCGGGAGGCGATCATGGGATCCAGTGGTCACAGCGGACCTTTCACCGGCGTGGGACTCGGTCTGCGCCACCCCCACTTCGCGGCGGTGGCCCGGGGCAACCCCGGCGTGCCGTTCTGGGAGATCGCCCCCGAGAACGTCCTGGGCGACGGCGGCCACGAGCACGACACGGTCTGCCGGATCCTGGAACGGGACCCGGTGCTCACCCATGGCCTGGGGCTTTCGGTGGGCGGGTTCGACCCCTTCGACCCGGAATACCTCGAGCAGCTGGCCGGATTCCTGGCGTTCACCGGCAGCCCCTGGCACTCCGAGCATCTGTGCTTCAGTTCGGTGGACGGCTCCACCACCCACGAGCTGCTGCCCATGCCCATGACCCGGGCCGCGGTCCGGCACACCATCCGTCGCGCCCGGGAGCTCCAGGACCGGCTGCCGGTGCCCTTCCTGCTGGAGAACATCACCTATTACGCCGAACTGGGGGAAAAGGAACTGGCCGAGCCCGAGTTCCTGGCCGAGATCCTGGACGGCGCCGACGTGGGCTGGCTGCTGGACATCAACAACATCTATGTCAACGCCATCAACTTCGGCTTCGACCCCAAGGACTGGCTGCTGCGGGTGCCGCTGGACCGGGTGGTGCAGATGCACATCGCCGGGCACGACCGGGTGGGCGAACTGGTCATCGACACCCATGGCGCGCCGGTGATCGATCCGGTGATCGAGCTCATGCGCTGGGTGCTGCCGCGGATCGGCCGGCCGGTGCCGGTGCTGCTGGAGCGGGACAATGATATCCCCGACCTGGAGGAGCTGCTGGCGGAACGGGCGGCCATCCAGGAAGCCTACGACGACGTCATGGCCGTGCCGGCCGCCCAGGCTTCCCATGCTTGAGGCCTCGGTCCTCGCCCTGCAGCGCTCCCTGGTGGACGCGGCCCTCATGGCCGATGCCGGCCCGCTGGAGCGCGACCCGGCCGGGTTCGCCGCCGGGCGCGGGCTCCCCCCGGGCGACCAGGCCGCCTTCGTGCGGTTCAAGGACCGGCTGCTGGTCTACCGGGACCCGGTGCGGGCCGACCTGGCCGAGCCGGTGGAAACCATCTGCTTCGTCAGCCGGGCGCTGCTGGAACAGGCCGGGCTCTGGGACGAATGCCTGGCGGCCTTCCTGGCCAGCCGTGGCGTGCGGAGCGCGTTCTACCGGGACCTGGCCGCCAGCTTCCTGGGCTGGCTGGCCACCACGGGCTGGGGCCGGGAGCGATGGCCGTTCCTGCTCCAGCTGGTCCATTTCGAACTGCTGAACGTCCTGGTGGCGCACCACCCCGGCGGCGACCCGCCGGCGGGCCTGCACCCCCGGCCGGCCCTGGGGGACCGGCTGGTGCTGGAGGTGCCGACCCAGGTGGTCACCTACCAGTACCAGGTGCACCTGGCGACCGTGCAGGCGCCGGTGCCCGCCCCGGGCACGACCCACCTGCTGGCCTACCGCGATGGCACGGGTCTGCCCCAGTGGCTGGAACTGACCCCGGCCACGGCCTCGCTGCTGCTGCGGGCCCAGCAGACCAGCATCGGCCAGGCCGCCCTGGACCTGGGCCTGACCGACCTGTCCGAAGCGGTGGAACTGCTGGCGCAATGCCAGGCCAAGGGCGCCATCCTCGGTTTCGCCGGGACTATTCCTCGATGAGGTCCTCTTCGTCCTCGGCGCGCCTGGTGGTGGGGCGCATGAGCGGGAACAGGATGACGTCGCGGATGCTGGCGCTGTTGGTCATGAGCATGACCATGCGGTCGAGCCCGACGCCCACACCGCCGGTGGGCGGCAGGCCGTGCTCAAGGGCGTCGACGAAGTCCTGGTCCAGCAGCATCGCCTCGTCATTACCGGCCGCCCGCTCGGCGAGCTGGGCCTGGAACCGCTCCAGCTGCACCACCGGGTCGTTGAGCTCCGAATAGGCATTGGCCAGTTCCATCCCGCCGATGAACATCTCGAACCGGTCCACCATGGTGGGATCGCCGGGCAGTTCCTTGGTGAGCGGGCTCAATTCCACCGGATAGTCGGTGACGAAGGTCGGCTGCACCAGGTGCTCCTCCACGTAGTGCTCGAACAGGTCGCCCAGCAGGATGCCGGGCAGCTTCTTGTCCACGTCCTCCACATGGGCTTCCCGGGCCAGCTGGATGATCTGCGCGGGATCGTCCAGGCGCGCCCTTTCGATGCCGCCGTACTCGGCGATCCCGTCCTTCATGGTCAGGCGGCGGAACGGGGCCTGGTAGCTGATGACCTGCTCGCCCCACGGCCGCTCCACGGCCCCGCAGGACTGGGCGATGGTCTGGAACAGGTTCTCGATCATCACCATGACGTCGCGCAGGTCCTCGCCGGCGGCATAGCTCTCCATCATGGTGAATTCCGGATTGTGCCGGACCGAGACGCCCTCGTTGCGGAACGAGCGGTTGATCTCGAACACCCGTTCGAAGCCGCCCACGATCAGCCGCTTCAGATACAGCTCCGGGGCGATCCGCAGGTAGAGCGGCATGTCCAGGGCGTTGTGGTGGGTGACGAACGGCCGCGCGGTGGCGCCGCCCGGAATGGGCTGCATCATCGGCGTCTCCACCTCCAGGAAGCCCAGTCCCTCCATGTAGCGGCGCACGCCCGAGATGATCCGGGAGCGGGTCTGGAAGGTCTTGATCACTTCGGGATTGGCCACCAGGTCCAGGTAGCGCCGGCGGTAGCGGGTCTCCTTGTCCTGCAGGCCATGCCACTTCTCGGGCAGCGGCAGGTGGGCCTTGCTGAGGAACTGGAGGCGCTGGGCGCGCACGCTCAGCTCGCCCATCTTGGTGCGCATGAGCGGCCCGGTGACCGAGATGAAGTCGCCGATATCCAGCAGCTTCAGCACGTCCCATCCGGGCGCCGCCAGGTCGTTCATGCGGAAGTAGACCTGCAGCTTCTCCCCGTTCTCGGTGATGTGGGCGAACACGCTCTTGCCCATCTCGCGGATGGCGATGACCCGGCCCATGACGCTCACCGTCTGCGGCGCCGCCTCCAGCTGCTCGTTGCTCGCCTCGCCGTTGGCGGCCAGGATCTGCACGATGCCGTGGGTGCGTTCGGCCTTGCGCGGCCAGACATCCAGCCCCATGGCCTGGAGTTTCTGCAGCTTCTCGATGCGGGACTGGCGGTACTGGCTCAATTGCATGCGAACTCCAACGCGGGTCAAAGATCCAGTCTATCGCGAGAGCCGGAATTATGCTTCCGCCAGGACCCGCGCTGCCCATCCCGCAAAGCCTACCGCGGCCGTTCCGGGGGGCCCGGCCGGGTTGATGAATTCCGCAGACACCGTCTGCGGAATTCGCCAGGAGGGATGGAACTTCCTCATCTGCTCGATGGTGCTACAGCAGCCCCTTGGCCGTGGCCACCACGTTCGCCACGGTGAAGCCGAAGTTCTCGAACAGGGTCTCCGCCGGCGCCGAGGCGCCGAAGTGGTCCAGGCCGATGCTGGCGCCGGCATGGCCGACCCAGCGCTCCCAGCCGAAGGTGACCCCGGCCTCGATGGAGACCCGGGCCTTGACCGCATCCGGCAGGACTTCCTGGCGGTACTCGGGCGACTGGGCCCGGAAGATCTCCCAGCACGGCATGGACACCACCCGGGTGGGGATGCCCTCCCCTTCCAGCACGGCGCGGGCGGCCAGGGCCAGGTGCACTTCGCTGCCGCTGGCCATGAGGATCAGCCGGGGGGCGGCGCTCGCCTCCTCCAGGACGTAGGCGCCCTTGGCCGCGCCCTTGGTTTTGGCCGGGTCGAGCACCGGGAGCTTCTGCCGGGTGAGGGCCAGGCCCACCGGGCCGGTGCCGTGCTTCATGGCCAGGCGCCAGGCTTCCACCGTCTCGTTGGCGTCGGCGGGGCGGATGACGGTCATGTTCGGGATCATGCGCAGCGACATCAGCTGCTCCACCGGCTGGTGGGTGGGGCCGTCCTCGCCGACCCCGATGGAATCGTGGGTCCAGACGTACTTCACCGGCTGGCGCATGAGCGCCGCCAGGCGCACGCTGGGCCGCATGTAGTCGCTGAAGATGAAGAAGGTCGCGCCGAACACCTGGAGCCCGCCGTGCACGCTCATGCCGTTCAGGGCCGCGCCCATGGCGTGTTCGCGGATGCCCCAGTGGAAGTTGCGGCCGCTGGCCTTGGCCTCGAAATCGCCGGCGTCCTTCATGATGGTGTCGGTGGAGGGGCTCAGGTCGGCCGAGCCCCCGATCAGGTTGGGGATCTTGGCGGCCAGGGCGTTGAGCGCCTTGCCTCCGGCTTCCCGGGTGGCGAGCTTGGCGCCGACCTCGAAGCTGGGCAGGATGCTTTCCCAGTCGGGCACCAGTTCGCCCTTCATCATGGCTTCGAACTCCGCCGCCAGGCCCGCGAAGGTGCCGCGGTAGCCGGCGAACAGCTTGTTCCAGGCGGCCTCCTGTTCGGCGCCGCGGGTCTCGCATTTGCGCCATTCGGCCAGGGCCGCCTCCGGCACCAGGAACTTGGCGTCCGGATCCCAGCCCAGGATCTCCTTGGTGGCGCGGATCTCCGGCTCGCCCAGGGGGGAGCCGTGGGCGCCGGCGGTGCCCTGCTTGGTGGGGGCGGGGAAGCCGATGATGGTCCGGCAGATGATCAGGGTGGGCTTGCCGCAGGGGCGGCAGGCTTCCTCGAAGGTGCGGGTGAGCGCTTCCAGGTCCTCCCCGTCGGCCACCCGCAGCACGCGCCAGCCGTAGGCGTCGAAGCGCTTGCCCACATCCTCGGTGAAGGTCAGCTCGGTGGAGCCTTCGATGGTGATGCGGTTGCTGTCGTAGAGCAGCACCAGCTTCTCCAGGGCGAGGTGCCCGGCCAGGCTGGCGGCCTCCTGGGCCACGCCTTCCATGATGTCGCCGTCCCCGGCGAAGGCGAAGGTGCGGTGGTTCACCACCTCGAACCCGGGCCGGTTGAACCGCCCGGCCAGCCAGCGCTCGGCGATGGCCATGCCCACGGCGTTGCCGATGCCCTGGCCCAGGGGGCCGGTGGTGGTCTCCACCCCGGCGGTGTGGCCGTACTCCGGATGGCCCGGGGTCCTGGAGCCCCACTGGCGGAACTGCTTGAGCTCCTCCAGGGGCAGGTCGTAGCCGGACAGGTGCAGCAGCGAATAAAGCAGCATGGACACGTGGCCGCAGGAGAGCACGAAGCGGTCCCGGTCGGCCCACATGGGGTTGGCCGGGTGGTGCCTGAGGAAGCGGGTCCAGAGCACGTAGGCCGCCGGGGCCTGGGCCATGGGGGTGCCGGGATGGCCGCTGTTGGCCTTCTGGACGGCGTCCATGGCCAGGCAGCGCACGGTGTCGATGCAGAGTTTGTCGATGGTCGGGGCCGGAAGGGTCAACGGAGTGCCTTTCAATAATCCTGGATTATCTCACGGAGTCTACCCGCGGTGCGCGGCGCTGGCCTTCACGAATGCGGTGAACAGCGGGTGCGGTTGCAGCGGCTTGGACTTGAACTCGGGGTGGAACTGGCAGCCCAGGAAGTACGGGTGCCCGGGCAGCTCGATGATCTCCACGAAGGTGCCGTCCGGGCTCAGGCCGGTGAAGGCCATGCCCTTGTCTTCCATGGGTTTGCGGAACTCCGCCTGGTTGAACTCGTAGCGGTGCCGGTGGCGCTCGCTGATCTTCAGGCTGTGGTAGGCGTTGGCCGCCTCGCTGCCCTCGTCCAGCACGCACGGGTAGGCGCCCAGGCGCATGGTGCCGCCCAGCTCCTCCACGTCGACCAGTTCGCGCAGCTTGAAGATGACCCGGTGCTTGGGGTTGTCCTCGAACTCGGTGGAATCGGCGCCTTCCAGCCCGGCCACGTTGCGCGCGAACTCGACCGAAGCCATCTGCATGCCCAGGCAGATGCCGAAGAACGGGACCTTCTGCTCCCGGGCGTACTGGATGGCCTTGATCATGCCCAGGGTGCCGCGCACCCCGAACCCGCCCGGCACCAGGATGCCGTGGCAGTCGCCGAGGAAGGTGGCCGGGTCGCCGTGCTCGATCTCCTCGCCCTCGATCCATTTGAGGTCCACCTGGGTCTCCAGGCCGTAGCCGGCGTGGTGCAGGGCCTCGATCAGAGACTTGTAGCTCTCCTTGAATTCCACATACTTGCCGACGATGGCGATGCGCACGCTGCCCTGGGGATTCTGGATCCGGTGCAGCAGGTCGTGCCAGGCGGTGAGGTCGGGCTTGCGGTCGCCCAGGTTCAGCAGGGCGGCCACCTTGGCGTCCAGACCCTCCAGGTGCAGGTTGAGCGGCACTTCGTAGATGGTGCTGGCGTCGCGGCAGCTGAACACGGCATCGGGGGTGACCGAGCAGAACAGCGCGATCTTGTCCTTCAGCGCCCTGGGGATGTCCAGGTCGGCGCGGCACAGCAGCACCTCGGGCTGGATGCCCAGGGCCCGCAGCTCCTTGACGCTGTGCTGGGTGGGCTTGGATTTCAGCTCGCCGGCGGTCTTGATGTAGGGCACGTAGGTGAGGTGGACGTTGATGGCGTTGCCCAGGCCGGCCTCCAGCTTGAACTGGCGGATCGCCTCGAGGAACGGCTGGGACTCGATGTCGCCCACCGTGCCGCCGATCTCGACCAGCACCACGTCCACGTCCTTGGCCACCTTCTTCATGGTGCCCTTGATCTCGTCGGTGATGTGCGGGATCACCTGCACGGTCTTGCCCAGGTAGTCGCCCCGGCGCTCCTTCTGGATCACCGTGTTGTAGATCCGCCCGGTGGTGATGGTGTGGTTGTGGGTGGTGGGCACCGAGGTGAAGCGCTCGTAGTGGCCCAGGTCCAGGTCGGTCTCGGCGCCGTCATCGGTGACGAAAACTTCGCCGTGCTGGAACGGGCTCATGGTGCCGGGATCCACATTGAGGTAGGGATCCATCTTCATGAGGGTGACCTTCAGGCCCCTGGCCTCCAGAAGCGCCCCCAGGGATGCGATCGCAATGCCCTTGCCGAGGCTCGAAAGCACCCCGCCTGTCACGAAAACGAATTTGGTCATAATAGTCTCCCCCGGCCGATAGCCTTTTCACTTGAACTTTCAACACGATTTCAGTTTTTTTACATGGCCTCGGGCGCCTGGATGCCCAGGATGAACAGCCCCTGGCGAAGCGCCCGGGCGGTGGCCACGCACAGGGCCAGCCGCGCATCCCGCACCGCCTGGCTGTTTTCCGGCCAGAGGATGGGGCAGTTGGTGTAGAAGCCGGAGAACGCCTTGGCCACCGCCAGCAGCTGGCGCGCCACGGCGGTGCCCATGTTCTCCCGCTGCATGGACCGGTAGGCGTCGGGCAGGCCGGCCAGCTCGAACAGCAAGGCCTGGGCCGGCGCCTGGTCCAGCCCCTCCAGGTGTTCGGGAACCGCCACGGCCGCGTAGGGCACCACCGCCGAGCCGGGACCGGTCGCCCCCGGCCGGGCCTGGTCGGCCCAGTCGCCGCCGGCCTTGCGCAGCACCGACAGGATGCGGGCATGGGCGTACTGCACGTAGGGCCCGGTGTCGCCGTCCAGGGCGATGACCCGGTCCCAGGTGAAGGTGATCGGCTTGACCCGGTCATTGAGCGCGTTGAAGAACACCACCGCGCCCATGCCCAGGACTTCGGCCACGGCGGCCTTGTCCGGCAGGTCCGGATTCTTTTCCTCGATGATCGCGCCGACCCGGGCCACCGCCTCGTCCAGCACATCCTCCAGGAAGATCACGTTGCCCTTGCGGGTGGACATCTTGCCTTCGGGCAGCGAGACCATGCCGAACGGCGTGTGCAGCATGCGCCCGCGGTACCACGGATCGAGCTTCTCCATCACCGCGAACAGCTGCTTGAAGTGCAGGATCTGGTCCGCGCCCACCACGTAGATGCAGCGGGAGAAGTTCCAGGTGCGGCGCCGGAACAGGGCGGCGGCCACGTCGCGGGTGGCGTAGATGCTGCTGCCGTCCCCCTTCTGCACCAGGCACGGGGTCTGGATGCCGACGTCCTCCAGGTCGATGATCAGGGCGCCGCCGTCGCCCTCCTTGAGCAGGCCGGACTGCTTCAGCAGTTCCATGGCGGGCGCCAGCTGGTCCTGGTAGAAGGCCTCGCCCATCTCCAGGGAATCGAACGCCACCCCCAGCCGGTCGTAGATCCGCAGGAACTCCCGGATGCTGATCTCCCGGAACCAGGACCACAGCCGCCGGGCCTCGGGGTCGCCCTCCTCCAGGCGCACGAACCAGGCCTTGGCCACATCGTGCAGCGCCGGATCAGCCTCCTCCGCCGCGTGGAACCGCACGTACAGCTGGAACAGCCGGTAGAGCGGCGAGCGCATCTTTTCGGGGATCTCCTCGGCCCAGGGGAAGTCCTTTTCCAGCTCGGGGTTGTCCTGTTCGGCCCAGGCCTTGTAGGCCGCCAGCATGGTGCCGAACTGGGTGCCCCAGTCGCCCAGGTGGTTGAGCCGCATCACGTCGCAGCCGAGGTAGCGGTTCACCTGGGCCAGCGAGTGGCCGATCATGGTCGAGCGCAAGTGGCCGATGGTGAACAGCTTGGCGATGTTGGGCGAACTGTACTCCACCAGCACGGTCTCGCCGTGGGCCGGGGCGCTGCCGAACGGCACCGGCCCGAGCACGGCCTCCAGCAGCAGCCGGGCCCGCACCTCGGGCCGCAGTTTCAGGTTGAGGTAGGGCCCGGCCGGCACCAGCTCGGCCCCTTCGATGACGATCCTGCCGGCCAGGTCCTTGGCCAGCTGCTGCGGGTTCAGGCCCAGGGCCTTGGCCGCCCGGAAGCAGGGAAAGGCGAAATCGCCCAGATCCCCCGTGCGCGGCCGGTCCAGCGCGATCTCCTGCCCGGGCAGGGCCTGCGCCAAAGCCTGCTGGAATGAATCTTTTAAATGCTCCATGACAATCCTTGATCCGGAAGCCAGGGGCCTCCAACCAGCATGAAGGAAGGATGGCTTCACGGGAAGGGGCAACTTTGGGATAAGTGCCACTCTTTCCCCTTGAACCTGGGGTTCCATGGGATAGAATGATTGTTCGCCTCAAGGGGTGAACCCAACTGTGCACGAAGGCCCTCAAGGGCAGGAGATCGGATTCATGGCCAACCATAAGTCAGCAGTCAAGAAAGCCGCCCATGACGTGGAGGCCCGCCTGCGCAACCGCGCCAACCGGTCCACGCTGAAGACCGCCATCAAGAAGTTCCTGGTCGCCGTCGCCACCGGCAAGAAGGCCGAAGCCGCGTCCCTGCTGCCCACCACCCTGGGCGTGGTCGACAAGGCCTGCCGCAAGGGCGTGCTGCACAAGAACGCCGCCAACCGCTACAAGAGCCGCCTGACCCTCAAGGTCAACGCACTGGCCTAGGCTTTTCGGCCAAGGCGACGAAGGGCCCGGCATCTGCCGGGCCCTTCGTCGTGTCCGGCTCAGACCTGCCGGTTCGGCCCCGGGTATCGGGCCAGCAATGGATCGGCGGTGAGCAAGGCAATGCCTTCGACGGTGGCCTGGGCGACGAGCATCCGGTCGAAGGGGTCCTTGTGGATGGGCGGCAACCCGTCAACGGCGACCGCATGCTCGCTGGTGATGGGCAACTCCCGGTAGCCGTTGTCGAGCAGTCCGCGCCGCAGCAGACGCGGGTCGACGCGGAAATCCTCACGCCCGAGGCCGCGCTTGATGGCGACTTCCCACAGGCTGGCCGGGCTGAACATCAGTTCGTTCCGCGGGTCTTCGAGCAGGTGGCGGGCGGTCGGGGACAGCTGTTCGGGCTGCCCCGCCGCCCAGAGCAGGAGGTGCGTGTCCAGCAGGAGCTTCACTCCTCACCGCCGAATGCCCGCTCGATTGCCTCGCTGCCCATACGGTCGAAGTCGGAAGGGACCGAGATTTCCCCCGAGAGGAAGCCCAGACGTCGCATTTGTCCAGCCACGGGCACATCCAGGGCCATGACCTTGACCAGCGGCTTGCCGGCCTTGGCGATGATGAACGGCTCTCCCCCCACGGCCAGCTCCACCAGGTGGGAAAGATGGGTTTTTGCTTCGTGGATATTGACCGTGTGCATGATCTGCTCCACATGGACTAGACTAAGTTAGTTTAGTCCATGTGCAGTTCAGGTCAATGGGCCAAGTCTACCCTTGCTCGTAAGACAAACCGTCTTACATTGATCAATGGAGACCCCCATGGCCCATTCCCAGGTCGTCACGCTGAGTACCAAAGGTCAACTCGTTCTGCCGCGATCGATTCGAACCGCGGCGGGACTGCACTCCGGTTCAACGCTGACCGTGACCCTCGAGCCCGACGGCACCATCACAGCCCGTCCGGTCCGCGGCAAGTTGGATTCCTACTTCCATGCCTTGGACGGAGTCGCCGTGGCCGGACCCCTGGAGGTGGACGCAGCGATCCTGGAAGCCGTGGAAGGTCTGGACCATGCAACCCGTCAGCGTTGATACCAACGTCCTGGTGCGGGGTCCCCTGGGCGATGACCCGGACCAGCAACGCCTGGCCCAAAGGCTGATGGACGCTGCGAGCCGGGGGCCGGGCCTCGTGGTATCGGTCTTCGCGGTGCTGGAGATGGCATGGGTGCTCCGGGCCCGGAAGATCCAGCGCAAAGATGTGGCCCGGGTGATCCGGACCTTGATGGAAGCGGAAGGGGTGACCGTGACCCACGCGGAAATGCTTTACGAGGCCCTGGCGCGGTTCGAGGAGGGCAAAGCCGATCTTGGCGAGTGCCTCATCTGCGCCGACGGTCACGCCCATGGGGCCCGGAACTTCGCCACCTTCGATCAGGTTCCCCAGGAGGAGGGCTGGGGGGCGGCGCCTTCCGGCATCCTCGAATCGCCCTGAATTCTGATAGCGTACTCATCCATCTAAGCGTATCGTCAACCTCCTCAGTCAATTCACCCAATTGCATAGGAGGGATCCCGCATGGACACAGGGCTCATCTTTCAACGCACCCATGCAAGAAAGCGTTGGCCGGCCATGCTGCTTTCGCTGGGCGTCATCCTGGCGGGGGCCTGCGCGGTGGGTGCCGGTGCCGCGGAAAAGGTCCTCACCATGGCCTACAACGAGGAACCGCAGACCTCCGACATGCAGATGAACACCAACGACTACATGATCCCGCTCAATGTCTATGACCGGCTGATCGAGTGCGTCACCACCGCCCCGGGCAAGTCCGCCCTGGTGCCCGGCCTGGCCACCAAATGGGAGGTCTCCAAGGACGGCAAGGTCTACACCTTCCACCTGCGCAAGGGCGTCAAGTTCCAGAACGGCGAGGAGCTCACCGCCAAGGACGTGGTCTACACCTTCGACCGCATGCTGGATCCCGCCACCAAGGCACTGAACACCGACATCCTGGACTTCGTCGCCGGCGCCCCGGAGCGGATGGCCGGCAAGGCGCCCGGCACCTCCGGGCTCAAGGAACTGGACAAGTACACGGTGCAGATCACCCTGGAGAACGCCTTCGTGCCGTTCCTGGCCATCATGGCCAGCCCCCAGGCCTCCATCCTGAACGAGAAGTTCACCCGGCCCCTGGGCGGCAAGTACGGCCAGACCGCCGAAAGCACCTGCGGCACGGGCGCCTTCATGATGAAGGAATGGGTGCTGAACGACCACCACACCCTGGTGGCCAACCCCGGCTACTGGCGCGGAAGGCCGCAGATCGACCGGTTCGTCCTGAAGATCGTCAAGGATGCCGAAACGATGCGCCTGCTGTTCGAGGCCGGCGAGATCGACCTGTTCGACTGCGACTTCGCCGTGTCCCAGATCCCCTACTTCACCGCCAGCCCCAAGTGGAGCAAGCAGATCGTCTCCGGACCGCGGGCCGGCATCTACTACTATTCGTTCAACCAGAAACTCAAGCCGTTCGACGATGTGCGGGTGCGCAAGGCCTTCCAGATGGCCATCGACCGCCGGCAGATCCTCGAGAAGATGTACTACAACCAGGGCCAGCTGGAGAACGGCATCCTGCCGGTCGGGCTGATCGACTACAACCCCGCCCAGCCCAAGATCGAATACAACCCGGCCATGGCCAAGCAGCTGCTGGCCCAGGCGGGCTACCCCAACGGGGTGGACATGGAGATCGCCACCATCGCCGGCAAGGGGCCGCAGTGGCAGAAGATGGGCGAGATCGTCCAGGCCATGGTGATGAAGTCCGGGTTCCGGGTGAAGCTGGCCCAGATGGACGAGGCCGCCTTCTTCGCCACCCGCAAGGAAGGCAAGCTGCCGATGTACAGCAACGTGTGGTCCGCCGACTTCAACGACCCGGACAACTTCTTCTACACCTTCTTCGGCCCCAAGGGGACCGTGGCCCGCTCCTTCAACAACCTGGACCCCGCGGTCTACGCCGCCCTGGACCAGGGCCGCTCCGAGACCAACCTGGCCAAGCGCGCCAAGCTCTACAATGACCTGGAAAAGAAGCTGATTGTCGACCAGGCCGTCTGGGTGCCGATGTTCTCCATGAAGCACCTCTACGTGGTCCAGCCCAAGGTGAAGAAGTTCGTGGTGCCCTGGAACGGCTGGTCCGATTTCCCGATCTACGACGCGCGCGTCCAGTAGCGCCGTGCAGCCACGCACCCCGGGGGGCCGGAACCGGCTCCCCGGGGATCCTCGTTCGACCCTTGGCGGGAGTCCGGCCAGATGAAAAGATTCATCCTGAAGCGCCTGCTCATCTCCATTCCCATCCTGATCGGCATCACCGTCATCATCTTCTTCATGCTCAACGTTGTGCCCGGCGATCCGGTGGCGCTGATGATGAAGGAGCATATCAGCGTCGACGTGGTGGCCCGGGTGCGCGCCCAGATGCACCTGGACGACCCGGCCATCGTCCGCTACTTCCGGTTCCTGGGCGGGGCCCTGCACGGCGATCTGGGCGAGTCGTACAAGCTCAACCGCCCGGTCACCTCGCTGATCCTGCACGCCTTCCCCAACACGCTGGTGCTGGCCCTGTGGGCGGCCCTGTTCGCCTGGGTGGTGGGGATTCCCGCCGGCATCCTGTCGGCCGTGAAGAAGTATTCCCTGCCGGACAACCTGTTCATGGGCTTCTCCCTGCTGGGCGTATCCATGCCGATCTTCTGGTCGGCCCTGCTGTTCCAGTGGGGCTTCGCGGTGCGGCTGGGCTGGCTGCCGGTGGCCGGGTTCGGCGGCTGGAAGTTCGTCATCATGCCGGCCATCGTCCTGGGCTGGAGCAGCGCCGGGATCATCGCCCGGCTGACCCGCTCCAGCCTGCTGGAGGTCATGGGCAACGACTATATCCGCACCGCCCGGGCCAAGGGCCTGCACGAACTGCCGGTGATCTTCGGCCACGCCCTGAAGAACGCCCTGCTGCCGGTGGTCACGGTCATGGCCATCCAGGTGGCCGGCCTGCTGGCGGGCGCGGTGGTCACGGAGAGCGTGTTCAACATCCCCGGCGTCGGGCGGATCGCCGTGGACGCCATCCAGGCCCGGGACATGCCGCTGCTCCAGGGGGCCGTGCTGTTCGAGACGGTCCTGGTCATTCTCGGAAACCTGGCGGCGGACATCCTGTACGCCTTCATCGATCCCCGGATCAAGGTCAGCTGAAGGGAACCCGCATGGAAGAAGCTGAAGCAAAGGCGCCGCCGGCCTCGCTCCTGAAGGACATCGTCACCGCCTACCGGCGCAACCGCCTGGCCACGCTGGGCGCGGCGGTCGTCGTCACCCTGGTCCTCATGGCCATGTTCGCGCCGATGCTGAGCCCCTACGACCCCTTCGAGATCGACCTGGACCTCATGACCCAGGCCCCTTCCCACGCCCATTGGCTGGGCACCGACCAGTTCGGCCGGGACCTGCTCACCCGGATCATGTTCGGCACCCGCATCTCCCTGTGGATCGGCATCGTGCCGACCGTGCTGTCCATGGCCCTGGGCACCGCGCTGGGGCTGATCGGCGGCTTCTACGGCGGCTGGATCGACACCGCCATCATGCGCCTGTGCGACATGGTGCTGGCCTTCCCGTCCCTGCTCCTGGCCATGGTGGTGATGTATACCCTGGGCGCCAGCCTGGTGAACATCTTCATCGCCCTGGCGGTGGTGGGCTGGGCCGGAACCGCCCGGGTGGTCAGGGCCCAGGTGCTCTCCCTGAGGGAGAAGGAGTTCGTCGAGGCGGCCCGGGCGATCGGGGTGCGCAACCGGGTGATCATGGTGCGCCACATCCTGCCCAACTGCCTGCCCGCCCTGATCGTGCTGTTCACCCTGGGCATCCCCGGCGCCATCATGTCCGAGGCCACCCTCAGCTTCCTGGGGGTCGGGGCCCAGCCGCCCACTCCCAGCTGGGGGCTCATCATCACCAGCGGCAAGGAGTACCTGTTCTCCGCGCCGTGGATCGCCATCGCCCCGGGGGTGTTCATCCTGATCACGGTGCTGGCGTTCAATTTCATGGGCGACGGCTTCCGGGATGCCCTCGATCCCCACATGAAACAGTGAACAACGACGGGAATGCCCAGATGCAATCAAGCGGCGCGCTGCTTTCCATGGAAAACCTGAGCACCTCCTTCTTCACTTCGGAAGGGGTGGTGCCGGCGGTGAGCGGGGTCACCCTGGCGGTCCGCCCCGGGGAGATCCTGGGCCTGGTGGGCGAGTCGGGCTGCGGCAAGAGCGTCACGGCCCTGTCCATCATGGGGCTGGTCGCCCCGCCGGGCCGGATCGTCGGCGGGCGGATCCTGTTCGAGGGCCGCGACCTGGCCAAGCTGGACTACGACACCATGTGCGGCATCCGCGGCAACGAGATCGCCATGATCTTCCAGGAGCCCATGACCTCGCTGAACCCGGTGCACCGGGTCGGGCGCCAGGTGGCCGAGGCCGTGCGCATCCACCGCCCGGCCAGCCGGCAACAGGCCCGGCAGCGGACCCTGGAGCTGTTCCGGCTGGTGGGCATCCCCGAACCCGAGGCGCGCTTCGACTGCTACCCGCACCAGCTCTCCGGGGGCCTGCGCCAGCGGGTCATGATCGCCATGGCGCTGGCCTGCGAGCCCCGCCTGCTGATCGCCGACGAGCCCACCACCGCGCTGGACGTGACCATCCAGGCGCAGATCCTCGACCTGCTGCGCGACCTGCGCCAACGCCTGAACACCACCACCATCCTCATCACCCACGATCTCGGGGTGGTGGCCGAGCTGTGCGACCGGGTGGTGGTCATGTATGCGGGAGAAGTGGTGGAGGAGGCGGATGTCTTCGCGCTCTTCGAGCGGCCGAGCCACCCCTACACGGTGGGGCTCATGGGCTCCATCCCGGGCACGGCCGCGGCCATGGACAGCGCCGGCCGCCTGCAGACCATCCCGGGCATCGTGCCGAACCTGCTGCGTCTGCCCGAAGGCTGCCGGTTCCACCCGCGCTGCCCCCACGCGCGGCCGGCCTGCCTCAAGGCGCCGCCGCTGTTCGACCTGGGCGCCGGGCACAGCGCGCGCTGCTGGAATTTCGAGGACCAGGCGGTGGGCCGTGAGTGAAACCCTGCTGTCGGTGGCCAACCTGAAAAAGTACTTCCCGGTGAAGGCGGGCGCCTTCGGGACCGAACACCGGATCGTCAAGGCCGTGGACGATGTCAGCTTCACCGTGGCGCGCCGGGAAACCTATGCCCTGGTGGGCGAATCCGGCTGCGGCAAGACCACCCTGGGGCGCTCCATCCTGCGCCTGGTGGAACCCACGTCAGGCTCCGTGACCCTGGACGGAACCGATATCGCCGCCCTGCAGCCGGAAGCCCTGCGGCGCATGCGCACCCGGATGCAGATCATCTTCCAGGACCCCTACGCTTCCCTGGATCCGCGCATGCGGGTCGGCAACATCATCGCCGAGCCCCTGGCGACCCACCGCCAGGGCGGCGCGCAGGAGCGCGCCGAGCGAGTCCTGGAGCTCATGGACGTGGTGGGCCTGCGGGCCGACGGGGTGCGCCGCTATCCCCACGAATTCTCCGGCGGGCAGCGCCAGCGCATCGGCATCGCCCGGGCGCTGGCGCTGAACCCGGAATTCATCGTCTGCGACGAGCCGCTGTCCGCCCTGGACGTCTCCATCAAGGCCCAGGTGCTCAACCTCCTGGCCGAACTCCAGGGCCGCTTCAACTTGACCTACCTGTTCATTTCCCATGACCTGTCGGTGGTCCGGCATTTCGCGCCGCGGGTCGGGGTGATGTTCCTGGGCCGGCTGGTGGAGCAGGGCGGGACCGAAGACCTGTTCACCCGCCCGCGCCACCCCTACACGCGTTTCCTCATCGCCGCGGTGCCCATGCCGGACCCCCGGCAGCGCGACCGGGGCCGGCTCCTGCTCGAAGGGGAGATCCCCAGCCCGATGAACCTTCCCTCCGGCTGCCGGTTCCGCACCCGCTGTCCGTACGCGACCCCCCTCTGCGCCGAGGTCGACCCGCCCACGGTCACCGAGGGCGGGCGGAGCTGGGCCTGCCATTTCCCGCTAACGTGAAAGGGACAGAACCTCCCCGAATACCCGCATGAGGTTGCCGCCCCAGATCTTCCGCAGGTCCGGGACGGAACAGCCGCGCCTCAGCAATTCGGCCGTGAGGGCGGGCAGCTCCGAGACGTCCCGGCAATCCTCCAGCCGGCCGCCGCCGTCGAAGTCGCTGCCGATGCCCACGTGGTCGATGCCGGCGACCGCCGCGACATGGTCGATGTGGTCCGCCACATCCTTGATGGTGGCCTGGATCGGCGGGAAGCGCCGCAGGAGCTCGTCGTGTTCCGCCTCGAAGGCCGCGTCCAGCCGCGCGTCCTCGCCGATGGCGCGCTCTGCGTAGGCGGCCCGCAGCCGGTGCCAAAGACCGGTCCAGGCCGCCTCCGCCGCGGGATCCGCCGGCCCCGGGTGCAGGAACTCGGGCACGAAGCAGACCTGGATGACGCCGCCCTGGGCCGCGATGGCGCGCAGCTGGCCGTCGGTCAGGTTCCTGGGGTGGTCGGCCAGGGCGCGGGCGCCGGAATGGGAGGCCAGCACCGGCGCCCGGCTGAGCCGCAGCACCGCCTCGACGCTGCGTTCCGAAGCGTGGGACAGGTCCACCATCATCCCCAGGTCGTTCATGCGCGCCACCACCCGCGCGCCGAAACCGCTGAGCCCGGCGTCCCCCTGGTCGGAGGTGCAGGAGGCGCACAGATCGTTGTCGCTGGCGTGGCAGAGGGTGATGTAGCGGATCCCGCGCCGGTGGTAGCGCTCCACCAGGTCCAGGTCCAGCCCGAGCGGGTAGCCGTTCTCCATGCCCAGGAAGATGGCGCGCCGGCCTTCGGCGTGGATCCGCACGCCGTCGGCGGGCGACAGGGCGAGTTCGCATTGGCTGGGGTAGTGCCGGAACATCCGGTCCAGCCGGTCCAGGGTCTCCAGGGCGTTGTGCTTGGCCTGGGCGAAGCCCTCCGGGGTGCGCGGCCCCTGGCCCACGTACACCGCGAAGAACGCCGCCGCCAGACCTCCCTCCCGCATGCGCGCAAGGTCGATGTCCCCGCCCAGCAGGGTGCGGGCGCCGTGCCGGACCCCGATGGCATAGCCCTTCAGGGCCAGGGACAAGGGCGTGTCGCAGTGGGAGTCCACGGTGAACAGTCCAGCATGGATGGTTTGGGCGGTGGTCGGGTTCACAGGGTCATCTCCAGTTCAACACCAGGCTTCGGGAACGGCGACCGGACCCGGGACCACCCGGTCCCAGCTGAACCCGGGCACCAGGTCGGCCGCCGCCACCGGCTCGGGCCGGGCGAGGCAGCCCAGGCTCCAGCCCAGCCAGCCCAGGATCTGCGGCACGCCGACCCCGCGGTGGGCCAGCAGCGCCATGCCCAGGGCCCCGTCGCGCTTGCCCAGGCGGCCGCCGGAAGGGCCGGTCACCAGGCCCAGGTGGCCATAGGCCGGACGGGCCAGGCCGAGCGCCTCCTGCAGCCGGATCTGGGTGGCGGTGACCCCGCGCAGATCGGTGCCGCGCACCACCTCGGTGACGCCCTGGGCGCCGTCGTCCACCACCACGGCCAGGTGGTAGGCGTAGCAGCCGTCCCGGCGGTGCAGCAGCGGGTCGCCGGTGAGCTGGGCGGGATCGTCCTCCTGGGGCCCCAGCGCCCGGTCGTTCCAGCGCACCGGCCCATCCGGCAGGCGCAGGCGCAGCGCGTCCGGGCGCAGGAACGGCAGCGGCCGGTGCCGGCAGGTGCCCGGGTAGGGCCGCAGGCCGTCCTCGCCGTGGGGCGCCGAGCCCAGCGAGGCCAGGTCCCTTCGGGTGCAGAGGCAGGGATACAGCAGGCCGGCCTGGAACAGCCCCTGCAGCGCCGCCTGGTAGGCCCCGTGGCGCCGGGATTGCCAGAGCACCGGGGCGTCGCTCTCCAGGCCCAGGGACGCCAGGTCGCGCAGCTGGGTCGCGCCGAGGTTGCTCCGGCTGCGGGCGCCGTCCACATCCTCCATGCGGATCAGCCAGCGCCCGCCCTGGGCCTTGGCGGAAAGCCAGGAGGCCAGGGCCGTGCGCAGGTTGCCCAGGTGCAGGTCACCGGTGGGGGAGGGCGCGAAGCGGCCGATGCAGGTCATCCTTCAACTATAATGGGCGGATGCGTTCATGGCCGCCCATCTTCCGCGCCTGCCTGGCCCAGGCCGTGGCCTTCGGCTTCGTCATCCTGGTGCTGCGCGCCGGGCTGATGCCCCATGGCATCCATGGCGTCTGGCTGGTGCTGCTGGCGGGCACCCTGGCGCTGGGAACTGGGATCGGCCTGGCCCTCGGCCCGGGCTGGATCCCGTTCCTGGTGGGCTTCCCCTGGGTGGTGGTGCTGCTGCTGCGCCACCCGGCCCCCGGCTGGGTCTGGCCGGCGGCCCTGGTCGCGCTGCTGCTGGTCTACGGCGGCGGCATCCTGACCCGGGTGCCGTTGTACAACTCCAACGCGGCCGCCTGGGAGGCGCTGCTGGCGCTGCTGCCCGCGCAGCCGGCGCGCCTGGTCGACCTGGGCGCCGGCCTGGGCGGGCCGCTCTGCTTCCTGGCCCGGGCGCGTCCGGATTGCTGCTTCCATGGGGTGGAGGCCTCCCCCCTCACCTGCCTTGCCGCCTGGCTGCGCACCCTGCCCTGCCGCGCCAACTGCCGGATCCGCTGGGGCAGCCTCTGGCGCGAGGAGCTGTGCGACTACGACGTGGTCTACGCCTTCCTGTCGCCGGCGCCCATGCCGGAACTCTGGGCCAAGGCGGCCCGG